>Ga0194133_10004118_pt1 | contig 19887 bp, 15 predicted proteins | sample TA2KigOf40mmetaG_FD_155448 | JGI IMG/M metagenome (GOLD analysis project Ga0194133, IMG submission 155448) | Freshwater microbial communities from Lake Tanganyika, Tanzania - TA2015055 Kigoma Offshore 40m | ecosystem: Environmental > Aquatic > Freshwater > Lake | place: Tanzania: Lake...
TATCGACCTGCAAAGAGGATTGGTATCATGCGGTGATTCCCAATTATTATGATTTACTCGATTTTGAGTATAGTATGACCAAATCCGATTATTTTCTCTTTATTGGTCGATTGAATTCCGGAAAAGGGATACAAGTAGCGATTCAAGTGTGTCAACAGTATGGACATAAACTAAAAATTGTGGGACAAGGCAATTTAATGGATTTAGGATATGATCTATCGAAACCAGAATATTCCTGTTTGGAATTCGTCGGACATGTCAATGTTCAACAACGAAAGGAAATCATGAAACATGCAAAAGCGACGATTGTCGCCTCCATGTATTGCGAACCCTTTGGAGGGGTGCAAGTGGAATCTTTATTATGCGGAACTCCCATCATCACATGTGATTGGGGCTGTTTTCCAGAAATCAATGTTCATGGCGTTACAGGATATCGGTGTCGTACTTTCGAACAATTTGTCTGGGCATTCCAACATATCTCCAACATTTCACCTTTACATTGTCGACAATATGCAGAAGCCAATTATTCGCTTGAAAAGGTGTATACGATGTATATGGAATATTTTCAAATGGTTTATCATGTTCATACGGGAAATGGTTGGTATGAAAGAAATGATGATCGTCAGGATCTCCATTGGCTTTCCAAATACATTCCCCCTAAATATAGAGCGATCATTATAACGGAAAAGAAATGGTCTTTCGGACGCATCTATTGCCATTTGCAATCCTTTTTACGACAAAAAGGAATCGTCACTGACTTGGTGGATTGGTTCGAACCAGTCTCCCGTCCATTCTGTCTGAGCCACTATGATATCATCATTGGATCCTCTTACCTTTTGACGGATGTCATGTTTCAAAAGTTCTTTCCCAATCAAGATCGTTCCACGTATGAAAAAAAATGTTTCATTACCATCCATTGTCCTCAATTTCAAAATCCTCAATTTAAAGAAACCGTTCCGATTCCGTTTGAAGGAACGATGACGGGTGTTTCCCAAAGTATACAACAACAATTAGAATCCATTTACAAAAAGAAAATCGCGTATACACCTTACAGTGTCCAAAGTTCTTTATTTCAAAAATTACCCTTGCCAACTCGAATCCAAAAATTGGGTATTGTCGGTAGTTTACAAATGGTGGACGAATTTCAAAAAATCAAAGGATTTTCTTTATTTCAAGAAATAGGGCGTTTAAGTCAACTCGAACTCGTTTATTTATATTATCCTGATAAACACTTTGAACAAATATATGAAGACTGTGATTTATATATTTGTTGTTCGAAATTTGAAGGCGGTCCGTTAACCGTCTTTGAAGCGATCGTTAGCGGAAAACCTGCCATTTCCACTCGTGTGGGCAATGTTCAATTACTCACGAATATGTTTTTTTATTCGACAGCGGAGGAGGCGGTTTCATTCATTCAATATTTAAACCAAGATCCGATCAACATTGAAAAGTATCATAATTTATTATATGAAGAGGTACGACAAGGATGGGACGGAGACGTTTTATTCGAACATCATTGGTATCCGTACATCTTACGTTCCTTACATTCCTCATCATGAATTATTTCTATTTCATTCGAAAGAAATGTAGTAGTCATATGGAAAAGAGAAACATTTAGGCGGTCAAGTCCAGTGAATGTGCACCACCTGTAAAAATTTTACCCAATCGTGAACTCGCTTCTGCCAAATGAGAGGAAACTTGTGCGTATTTGGTTTTGACATCCGTAACGTCTGCCACAACCGTTTCAATCCCATTGTCCAATTTATCGATCAGATTGGAGATGGAATGACTCGTTGCTTGGACACCCGACAACGTGGTGTTTATTTGAGTGGACAAGGAATGAATACTTTGATATAAAGGATCCACGGAGGTATCCACGATTAATGTCGCTAATTGTTGTAATAGATTTTGTAAGGATTCGTAATTTCTTCGAAGGGTACTATGTAAAAGACTATTGTTCAGTTTTCCAAGTTCCCAATCTTGTTTACTGTAGGACAAATAGTCCGTCGCATTGTTCGTATAAGTGGTGACATGGTAATCCGTATACGTTTTCAAAATTTTATAGGTGTCGGTCGTTTGTAAGGCCGTTTTAAATGCATCTAAAGCGGATTCATTATCTGCATAATCCCGTGTGGTCGTAACTCCAGTAATAAACGTTTGAACGGTTGAACTGAACGCATTAATATCGGTACCGACTTGTTGGATGGCGGTCAATAGCTCTGGATCCGAAAAATCAGTGGCACTATTTTGATTTAATTCTGCCAACGAAGAAAAGGTAGCTACACCAGTGTTGCTACTTCGGAGAATAACATCGAACGAAAGAGGACCTTGAGACGTGATTTGCTTTCTACGAAAGACCGGATATTGAATGTTATTTAAAACCATTTATTCCATTCTATCGTAGATCAAGATTTTATTTTTCAACAAAAAAAAATTTTCGTATCTTTCTTACGAGAGTAAAGTGGGGAATGAACTGAGAGTTCGGTGTAAAATCATTTGGGTGTTAGTTTTATAACCGATCAGAAAGGTCGAAAAGGACACATTTTGGACGGACGCGGAACTGTCCGTCGATAATGTCAAAAATAAGATGGAATCATTCGGATTCAAGTCCGTTCCGCCGACATAGGTTTTAAAGTTGATGGAATCTGAAACATGTTGTAATGGAATGGTAGCGGAGAGAGTCGGAACATAGGAAGCCACGTCCGAACTGGGATCGGATCCATAATAGACCAAGACCCATTGTTGTAAAGGAGGAGTGGATGTAAATTGGGTGTAATTCTTGCGTTTTCCGTACCAATAAGAATTGGACTGATTTTTCGTATAAATGGTAAGATAGGGTAAAGACACAATGGACTCGAATCGAACGACAAAAAAGATGGAGGATATATTCGACCATAATAGAGATTCGAGTGTATTATTGTAATACGAACAAAAATACCAATTGATTTTACGAGAGGCAGATTGATTTGTATAGGACCATGCATTCAGTGAACTATTGGATTGAGGCGCATCCGCATCCGCATAGATAGCGGCGGAATCATTGACCAATAACACGTTGTATTGTAAGGAGGACGTCAATTGAGTGATCAACGAAAAGGTACTTTTCCACAACGAATAACGATTGTTCGACAAGGGGGAGAAATGGGATAAAAACAGAGGAAAATACGTCTTGAGTAATTGATGATCGGAGGTAGACACCATTTGATGAGATCGTAAACGAGAGAGAAAGAGTTCAATGGCATTGGAGAGGGAAAGAAGATGGGATTTGGCTTTCTGTAAGTAAAAGAGGTTGGAGGAACAATAAAGAATGGAAAAATGAAGAGGTTGTAAATGATTTTTCAACAAATTTCGTGTATGATGATTCACAGAAATCAACGATCGAGTCACTAGATAAAACTGTTGAATCATCTGGAAAATCATTTGAAACTCGGAGATACTATACAAAAATAAGGCATCTGAAAGAAGTTCATTCGACCAAAACATCCAAAACTCTACGAGCTTCGACAATGTTGTCGATGACAGATTCTGGGGAAAGAGACTGGCTTGCAATTGTTGTTCCAATCGATCGTAATCAGGCGTAAAGGACGTTTCATAAAAAGCACTAAAAAATTCGGAATCTGACAATAAACACTGTTCGACTTGAGATAAGGAAGATCTCACATTGATCGTAAAGGAGGTCGAAGACACGGAGGATGAGGATAAGGATTCAAACATTTCAGACACGAACAATTGGAGAATTTCATTTTCTGAAATCAAATGGGACATGAGTTGAACGCCAAAATAATTATTGGCAATATAGGCTCTTCGAACCGACGGGAAAACAAGGTTTTTCACAGAATCGAGCACCATCTTTTTCTACTATATCTATTTAAAGAGAAGATTATTTATTCTTTACGATATTTCCAGTATAAAAGATTATATTATTTAAGAAATAGGTATAGGTAATAAGAAAGGTTTTTGGAGGTAGGGAAACACATTGGTCAAATTGAGTTTTATAGAGGAGGAGAGGTAAAGAGGGTGATAAAAAACAGCAGACGTAATTTTGAGGATCGGAGATAGAGGGATAATGAGGTAACGACGTTTCAGGTTTTTGTATCGATAGACAAAGAGGAGGACAAAGGGGGTGGAGAGCGTGTGGAGACATCATGGGAGAATATCGAATGATTTGGTAGAGGGAACATTGTAATGAAGAGGGGAGAGGCGTCGTGGAAAAATGGAGACATAAAGAGTGAAAAAAGGAATGGAACATGGTTTTGAATTCTTCGAATTCGGATTCGGGTGGTGATTGATTGGATTGCAAATAGAGCAATACTTTATTGATTTTGGAATAGAATAGATAAATGGTTTTCAAGAAAGAATCGAGATTCAAGGGAAGGAGGAGATAGGTTTCTAAAAGAGAGAAACAGAGTTTGATTTCATTCCATTCGAAAGAGGAGAGTAATAAAAAAGGAAGTTCTAATAAAGGTTGTAAAGCGACTGAGAGAGAGGAAGGATCATCATCCAGCGTATCGGAAAGAAAAAAGAAAGGATAGGAATAAAGAATGGAAAGAAATCGTTGGAGATGCATTGTTAAGTTTATTTATACTTTATGAAAGAAAGAAAAATAATAAATGGGAATCGGTCGTGAGGAGTGAAGGTAGACATAATGGGGCGAACAAAAGTACATGTCGTTGGTCATAAAAAAACTGTACATTTCATAGGGTTGATCTCGTTGATCCACGAGCAAAGGATACATTTTGATTTCAATCGGAATACTTTGCTGCATTTGAGCGATCGAATGCCACGTGTTTCGAGATAGACGACGATGATAAGGTTGAATCAAGAGATTGGTTTGAAATGAAAACAAATGACCTCGGGCGTCTATGGCACACAAGGTTACATTTTCCACTTCAAATTTGCATAGAGAGTGTGGAAAAGGGATACACGTGAGATTCGTGGTTCGGGTTTGATCGTTTTGAATGCGTAAGGTGGTTTTTCCGAAATAATCATTGTAGAAATGTATGCGAAGAGAACTAATATGAGAAAATCCATAGAGTGACGACTGGTCCACATAAAAGAGTGGAATTGGAAAAAAAGAACATTGTATTAATTCCCTCGGACCGTCTACAAACCGATATGGTAAAATCTTTGAATCAGATTGTCTTCGTGGAAATAGACCGAGTAATAAAAAAGGAAAATAAGATTGAATACTATGTAATGATTTTTGTATTCCTAAACATTTCATTAGACATTGATTTTTTTTTTCTTACAAGAAACATTTTCTTTTCATTGAAATTCATTTAAAGAAATACAAATCTGAATAAAAAAACCAAAAAAATATGAAAATAAAAACATAAAAAAATATAAAATAGAAAGCTCCTATAGCTTAGTTGGTAGAGCATTCGGCTGTTAACCGAAAGGTCAGAGGTTCGAGTCCTCTTGGGAGCGGAGCGGAGTGGAGTGGAGTGGAGTGGAGTGAGCGTTTCTGTATTTGTCCGATGGATTCTCATCCAAACAATTTCCATAAAAAAAATAAAATCAAAACAAATGGATTTTTTTGATTGATTATGGAAATCTCGTTGAATTTTTTTTTTATTTTTTTTAAATGTCATGATGAACAGAAACGAAATTATGCAGAACGTTTTAAAAGAAATAATAGAATCAAACTTAAAATGAGAATGACGAGAGTCAATAGAGTGCAATAAAAACACCATTTTTGACAGGTTGTACAATTACAGGTTGTCGTGGGGGTTGTCGAGGATTCTTGAGGACTATCTTTCGGTGTGGAGGAATCAGAAAGATAGGTTTTACCGGAGGGTTGGTAATCGCGTTCAAGAGAGTAGTAGGATGGAAACGGAGGATAGTGAGAGGAGGAGTTCGTGTTTAAAGAGAGGGGATATGGTTTGGGAGAAGGTCGAATGAATTTCGAATGAATTTGGGTATGCATATTTGATAAATCCATCGTTGATTCGAATTTTTTTGTTAAAGAGAAAAAAGATATATGTATTCTAATTTATTTCAAAATTTCTTTTCAGAAAATAAGGGGTTGGTCATTACCAATACATTACTCTGTTTGTTCATGTATCCGATAGAGATAGTCTTGCTATCATGGTTATCTGGAATGATCTTTTTTCATGTGAAAGATGGAAATGTAAGAAAATTTTTGTATTATGCATCCGCCTTTGTGATTGCGATATTATTATTAATCGTGTTGAATTATTTAGTCACGAAAGGAGAATCGTATATCTTACCACGACTGCAATATTCGGTGCGAAAAGATATGTTAAACAGAATCCAAGAGGATCGAGACTATGCTCAACAATTAGAAAATGGGGAAATTATGTCTCACATGATGAAAATACCCATGTACATGTATGTGAATTACACCAATGTATCGAATTTCGTGATCCCTTTTGTGTTTGCCATTTTCTTTTTTAGTTTATATATGTATTATATTCATTATACCGTCGGAACCATAACGATAGTCTTTTTCGCACTGTTTATTGGATTATATTTACATTATTATTATCGAACCATGCAGATATCCAGTTTTCGATTTGAAAAGGAAAATGAAATGATGAATCATTTTGAAGATGTCTTGACCAACCATGATATTATCCGAATGAATAATATGTTCGAATATGAAAAGGATATCATGAGTGAGAAAGAACGACAATTTGAAACCATATTAACGAATGAATTGTCAGAGATCAATCATATTAAATTTTTATTTAGTGTGGTACATACCCTCTTTTTATTGTTGTTGATCTATTATGGTTGTTGGTTAGTGATTCAAAAAAAAATTCCGCTCTTTAAATTAATCATGTTAGTTTCGTCGGTCGTCTTTTTATTACGTACGACAACGAATTTGATTCGACGAGTGTCGGATTCGATCACTGAACTAGGACCTTTACATATAGAACAGACATCGGATTGTCCTCTGAACCAACACGAGAAAGCATGGAAAGGCGGAGTTCAACGACAAGGGTTAACGAAATTGGATATCGAAATCAAGGATTTAAGTTTTTCATTCCCTCACTCCAACAAACCGTTATATGAACATGTCCATTTACAGATTCCGTTCGGATCGAATCTATTAATCACGGGATCGATAGGGTCAGGAAAAAGTACTCTATTCCGTATGTTAATGGGAGAACAAGTCGTGCCGAGACATCATATTTTTTACGATGGTATAGATATTTGTGATTTATATTTACCTTATTTACGAAACTACATCTACATCATGCATCAAAATGTTCGTTTATTTCGACGTCCTGTGTTAGAAAACATCTTTTACGGAATTTCCACCGAATCCAACGAGTGGTTTCTCCAATATCATGAATTGAAACAATTATCCATCTTTCCAAAGATAAAACCATTTTTAGGAGTTTCGGATGCAAGTACATTGTCCGGAGGTCAAAAACAAATTGTCCTTTTATTACGCTGTTTTTTCCGAAAACCAAAAATTCTGTTCATGGATGAACCGACGGCCAGTATTGATTATCAAATGAAAGAATTATTGATTCAATTGCTGAATATCATGAAACAACGTTCCACCATCCTATGTATTTCTCATGATCTATCATTGATACCCTTATTTGAACGCCATTATCGTTTGTCAGAGGGCAAATTACTGTCCTTGACGGAAGAAAGATGAAATAAATGATAAAAGGTCAGGATTTTAGCAAGGACATAAAAATAATCGCGATCGTCTTTCGTTTCCAAACAATACCATTGATATAATTGATGAATCGATAATTGATACATTTCCTCCTTGATATCCTGTATGGACAGAACCGTCCAATCCATGTCTTTAAATGAATGATGACATAAATGGGAGAGTGTCATGGGAAGAGAGGATTGGAGAAAGAGGGTTCGATAGGGATGGGAAAAAAAGGTGAGTCGAGGAGGAGGTGAACAGGATCCAAGTAGTGTATTGGCCAACACACATAATTCATCAAAGGGAATATGGTCCCAAATGAAAGGTTTGGTTTGCACCATTGAATTCAAGAGTTGGAATAATAAACGAACGACATACATATGAAATGGATACTTATATTTATGAGCGCGTAATAAGAGATCTTCACATTTCAACCATAATTGACGAATCGATAATTTGGTTTCCGTGGACTCTTGTACATGAGCCATTTCATGAACCATTAACCACGAATGTTTCCATTGAATGAAAAAAGAATCTTTCGCATTCCAACAATTCGAAGGGATAAAATAGAAAGGGGACGAGGATTCTCGGACATTGGACAAAATGGACAAACGATGGGGGAATTGTTCTTTCCATAAGAATTCAAAAAAATCCAAAGGAATACGGTGTTCTAACCCTTTTTTGGGTTTCGATAACATGACGGAATATTTTTTAAAACGTTTCAAGAACGCTTTGACTTGATATAAATTCGTGGGTTTTGCAAAATCCGTATATTCCGTCGAAAAAAAGGAAAGTAGTTTAAAAATCCAAGTCAAATATTCATTTCCGATTTTATGATGTTCTAAATAACAATACAGACTCGAAAACACAATGGAAAGAATGTCTTGAAAACGACAAAAGAGAAAAGGAATGGAATTGTAGTAAAATTGTCCATTCCATAAAAAATGGCTTTTTCCATAATCCAACAGAATCGGTTGAAAGGAGGATTGAATCCGAAAGAATTTTTTGTTTGGGAATTCAAATGAAAATCCAAAGGGCGATTCATGTGTCTGGATCATGATATTCCAAGGATAAAGATCCATATGAATAAATTCACAGTGATCCTGAGCTTTTTGCAGAATCAGAGACAGATACATAAAGATGCTCATTAAATCTTCAAACTGAAAGGAATCTTGCTGAATCCACGATTCCAAAGTAGATCCAGAGTGATAGTCCATGAGGAGAGCATGACATCCATCATCCAGTGCATAATCCCAATAGGTAGGCACAAAAAAAGGACAAATCGAATGAAACGAATTCAAGACGGAATAACTACAAAACGCGTGGAATTGATGTTCACGTTTCCACGTATATTTGGATTTTTTTTGACAGAGAGTCGGAATCTCCACACATTGATAAATACATGTATTTTTACCTTCTTTTCTCAGAATGGTAAAGGACCAGTCTTTATACTTTCGAAAACATTCGATTTGAATGGCTTCTTTATATTTCATGGTATAATTCGTTTGAAAAAGACATAATTCTTGTAATGAATATTGTAAATCCGCATGACATTGTCGATAGAGTTGATCATTCCGACTCAATCCATTGGAGGATAAATGAGAGATAGTTCCCGTGGTTCGGAAAAGAGACCATAATGTTTTTTGCAGATAATCCAGAATCGCCTCGCGTGTTAAATATTGATGAGCGAATTGTTTCGCCTGTTCAGCCATGCGACGACATTGGTCGTCGTTGGCTTTACACCACCGAATTTTGGCATATAAATCTTCCGTCGTTCCCGTCAAGGGAACAAAATGAACCCACGGTTTCATCCAAGGAAAAAACCAAATATAATACATACATGGATAATAAAGAATCACAGAACCCATAAACATTTCTAAACTGAGTCGATAGGCGGCGCTGTGACCAGGTAAATGTAAAATGTATTTATAATGAGCTTGTTCGAGGGGAGATAAGGGAGACACCAGAGGAAACGACATTTGATGCACTAGAATGGTTTCTAAATAAGGGGAATCTGGATGTTTACGGGGTCGTAAATTCCATTTGGTGATTCCCACATCTAAAAAAGGAATTCCGTCCTTATCTTTTTTTTGGAGAAACGATTCAGCACTCCATTGAAGTCGGATGTTATTCAAGAGAGTCGTCCCTTGACCCGTAGAGGCACCCCGAAATACGGCGGTTGGTTTTTTGGAATCCCAAGAAATCGACTGTAATTCTTCGATCGATGGATATTCTCGATATTCTTTTCCAAACAAACGTTGATCATACCAATAAGAAACCATTGCCCAATCTTCCCAAGTGGGAATCGGAATATCCGCGTGATAAGGAGTGGTCGTCATGCTTAACACAGGAGCATATTTCGAATAGGAATGGGATAACAAACGAGTTCGAATTCCAAAAAAACTATCATAGGATTCCGTTCCATCCTTTTTTAAAAGCGGAAAATCTCGTTTATTGATGAATCCTTCCAAGGGAGGCACGATTCGTTCATAGATCAGAGTTCGAAACATATCTTTCAAGGTATTCACGCCTGAATCTCCTTCTGAGATTGGAAATTCAAATCGAACCAATCCATTGTTGCCATACCATGCCTTCTGATTTTTATGAATTTTAGATGGAAAAAACTCACGGTTTTCTATCTCATGAGTATAACGAACCATATCCTCCATCGTTTTGAAAGATCGTGGATTGATTTTTATTTTTTCACTCCATTCATTTTGGAAATCCGATTTACTAAACGGTAAAAACACATGAGGTCGTCCCGTCAGTAACGTTTGATCTCCAATTTGAAAAAAGATTCCCTTTTTAAATTTATCCGAAATATATCGATAGGTATGTAATACATCTTCCATACATAAATGCGAATATTTGGGGAACAATATATTTTCATGAATCATGATCCGTTCATTCAAATTGGGTTCGGACGGAAATACTTGAACCGACTTGGATTCCCAGAATTCCATAAATTGATCTTCATCGCCTGCCGTAAAATGAATTTGTCGAAAAGTTCGATATCGTGGATTCGTTTGTAGTTTGGACAAAGATTTCGGTTTTTCATACGAAAAATCCTTTTGAATTTGAAAAGAATCCGTTGAAAACGTAATCATAATCTGTCCAAAAAAAAAAAATATTATGTATTAATTTGTATTCAATCAAGATTTAAATCGTATGTTTACGACGTTGTTGTAAATTAGATAATAGAAAATCACTTTTTAATATTCGATTGAATCGCACGACTTCCTCTTTAATCTGTGAACATTCCAACTTGGATAAAGACTGTTTCATTTGTTGAATCCGTTGCAAGACACATTCTGTCATGATAGCATCGATGGAATGATACGATAATTGATGTCGAAGGGAAAGATGAATGTTGAAAAGATCGAGTATCTCTAAATACGTCGAAAGGATTAATGTATGCAAGTGTTCGAAAACCGGTGGAGGACTCGTCAGAGGAGGAAAATGGGAAATGATTTCATGAATTAGCTGCATGTCTTTCTTCTATGTAATCTCAAGATATTAATATTTATTAATTTTTTTTGTACATAATAATATAAGATTGTGGCAATAAAGATCGTAAAACGGAGAGAGTTATTTCTTGAATACGATCGTCATCACATTGATATAGAGTACCACGAGAGGTTCGTAAGAGCGTTATATAATGACCACCGTGAATGGATGATCCATGGTGAATAATCGACGCTTTCCAATGATAATCATGATTTTCCAATTGGAATTGCAAAGGAATGTCCATGGCGGTCTCATTTTTCATCAAAGAATGTCCGTGATATCGAGAAACCAACAGTAATAAATAAGCCGGAAATCGTCGAATTCGATTGTTTCCATGTTCGAACCATGATTGAATCGAGTGCGATAAACTTTGATCGACGGAAATGACCATCATTAATTCTTTTTGTATGTCTGAAGAAGGATATCGTTGCACGTCCATTAAAAAATAATCGGATAGCCACGAATTGGTCGTTTGAGTGACGGATTCTAATTCATCCTGTAACAAATTCAAGAACGCCATTAGAAATTCATGGGCGTCCCCTGGCATATTTATTAAAAATTCACTGTTGTGATTGTGGAGGTGAATCATTCGACGAATTCTATCCAATCGGAGGGAAGCGTTGGAGTTGGAAAAATGGCAATAGTCCAACAGAAATTGATCCCATTCATGAAAGATCTTGGAATCCATCCTCGTCGATGAGAGACGAAAGGTCAAACTCTGAAACGCTTTTTCACATTGTAAAAGTAATTGTAAGACAGCGTTCATATAACACGTATTTCCCATGTTCATTAAGGGTATGGGTCGTTGTATAGGATGAAAATTCATGAATAAATAATTTTATTATTACATTACTAAAATTATAAATCATGAATCTGCAAGAACCATTGCCGTTATCACCGAAGATCGGTTCTACAGAATTTGTATTGAATCAAGAACGAAGCGTGCGTCCTGACATGCAGTCTTTTTATAAAACCAATGCGGATACGTTTCGATCCCAAGATCCACGCACCTTTAATTCTCCTCGTGCCATGTATTTACAATTGGATCACCCTCCGTATCAATCCGAGGGAACTCAACCTCAAGAAAATGTCAATTGTATCAGTGAAAAACATAAAACCGGTTATTATCCCTCTTATCAATCCATTTATGGAGGAGATATCGTGTATTATACAGATGTGACCAATGATGAACCCTTTGGAGGTCCCGTGTTTCAAAATCCCGCCCAAGTCAAACCGACACTATTGGTCGATCCCATGGGTTCGCACAAACCCTACTATCAACGTATCCCCTTGTTTCAAAAACAATCCGGCTTATATCAATATTCATTTGATCAAGATCAGTGTGAATTTCGAGAAGATTTGATCGCGTTACAACAAAGCAAAGTGAATCGATCCAGTTTCAAATATCACATGTTTTCCGACCCGTCTGTCTATTATCCTAAATTATTGCCGAATTATCGACCACTCCTCCATCCATCCTCCTATTAAATTTGTTCAATGACTTGTGCATAATGATTTTCAGGAAACAAATTGATTTTGATGTTCATGGCCATTAATTCTTGGAATAATAATTTACAAGCATACGGTAATAAAACTCGTTTGATTTGAGTGGAATCACAATGATGACAACAGGTCAATCCATGGGGAATCGTTCCACAAGAAGCACAAATCGGAATATCATAAATATCCGACATATCGAATAATCGTTCCGTTAAAAATCGAGACACTCCATGGGAGATCATACAATCACGTTCCATTTCTCCAAACCGTAAACCTCCATCGCGAGACCGTCCTTCAACGGGCTGTCGAGTCAAGACTTGAAGAGATCCATGATTGCGAGCATGAATCTTGGCACTGACTAAATGTTTTAATCGATGATAATAGGTGGGACCAATAAAGATATCCGCTTGAAAAGGAACTCCTGAAAACCCATTACACATCATTTCTTTTCCGTCTTTTCGGAATCCATTTTGATACAACGCATCGACTAAAGAATCCACCACCCCTGTGCTATGAGAGGTAAACGGTGTACAATATCGACGTTTTCCATCATGAGCGGAAGACTTGGCGGCAATACATTCGATAATTTGATTAATCGTCATTCGACTCGGTAAACAGAGCGGATTAATTAATAGATCTGGAATGAGTCCTGATTCACAACTAAAGGGCATATCTTCTTCTCGATACACCATTCCGATAATACCTTTTTGAGCCGCTCGCGATTCCACTTTATCCCCTATTTCAGGTATTTTTAAATTTCGAATTTTGATCTTGACTAATTTATATCCTTCAGGAGAGGTGGAAATATAAATACGATCGATATAACCTTCCTCCCCTGATTTGATAATGACACTCGTGTCCGTAAGTTCATCTTGTCCTGATTTTTGTGTTTTGATCTGGACACGTCCCACAATCACATCCGATGGACCCACAAAAATACCACATTTCACAATCCCATCCGCTCTTAATTTACTATAATTATAACTTTTGATTTGAATGGACGCATTCGGTAAAAGAATCGTTTCGGTGTAGGCCGTCGACTTTCTTCGTTCTTCAATTTGAATCGTTCGATAAGAAAAAGAACGAAATAATCCTCGATCCACCGCGGATTGATTCAGAATCACGGAATCCTCTTGATTAAACCCCGTATACATGGCGACGGCGACGATCAAATTGGATCCTGCAGACAACTCATCACATCCCGTAAATTCTCCAATATGGGTCTGGATCAATGGTTTTTCAGGATGTTGTAGTATATGACCAATGGTATCAATTCGCTCATGACAGGTGGTTGCATAATATCCAATCGCTTGTTTACCCATCGACGCATGATACGTAATTCGCGGGGCTTGAGTATGATCTGCGTAAGGAATCAATGCGACACACAATCCTGTCATTAAGGAGGGATGAATTTCACATAATGTATAATGGGGATTTTGTTCCATTTCTTGTAAACTCATCGCAATCACATTGTTTTCAATTTCATAACTATCGTAAAACCGAATATAATGTTCCTTAATTAATTGTCGTATCGATGTCTCTTTCAAAATGGAAAGTGTCGGCTTTTTCATCCGATTGAATAAAGGCCGCAACATACGACCTTCATCACAAAAAATTAAAATTTCCATTTCATTATCATTGATGGAAATCGAGACAAGCGGTGAAAATCGACGTTTCAGTTTGTAGTCTAATAATTTTGAATATACCTCTCGGTCGACACAAAATCCAATCCAATTTCCATCCACAAATACTTTATAATAAGAGAGAACGTTTCTAAAATGAGGATCTCCTATCGGATAATGGCGGATGATTTCAGGGAATTCTTCTAAAATTAATCGTATAAATGCAGAACATGTTTTCGTACTAATTTGAGTCGTCAGGGATAAATTTTTAACGACACCCGCGGAATTATGAGTGACGAATCCATTCGCGATAAAGGTATGATTGTCATGACGAGTCGTGAAATCCATCGTCATTTCTACCTCTTGTTTTTGATATTTCGTAATGGGATAAAAGATCCAATTTTCATGCAATAATAATACGTTTTCCAGAAAACGATCAAATGTGATTTGATGATCAAGACATTCTTGGACATATAAAAAATCCCGATATAATGTATGATTTCTCCATGAATCCCATGAATAAAAACAACCAAATGAATCAATAATTTTTCGAATCTGGTTCGGTCGATCTCGAACACATAACATCGTATTGTATTCCTTCATTTCATCACACAATACGATTTTATCGACTTCTATTCCGATCTCTCGTAAAAAATGTTGTATACGAGTCGATTCCGTTGGACTCCATAGAAATGTATCCTTGTTTTCCAGACACGATGGAAAAATAGAATGGATTCCAATCATAAAATCCCAGATCTCTTCTTTTGTGTCTGGACATTCCAAAGAAATCGGTTCGCTCCATTCCACTCGACGCGATGCATGATCTACAGACATGAATTCCCATTCTTCCATCAACTCTTGACTGAAACGATCCCAGTCCAACGTGTCGGGTATTTTTCGCTCCTTGGGACGGGTGATCTCTTCACACGCCCGTAACACTCCTTTTAACCGCATTTGTCGATTGGATGGTTTCGAACTCGGATAGGAATGAAGAAAAGGAACACATGCAATTCGATCCGTCAATGGATCGATCTCTTTTGTATATTTCCAAGAAATTTGTTGATCCGCGGAAGAATAAATCAAAAACGGATGGTATCCTGAGGCTCGTATCGTACGATCATACACCTCAATACAGTACAATTCTTCAGGAATCACTTTGAAATAATCATAAATGGGAGAGGGTTTCCAGTGACCCGTTTCTGTATTCACCGTCATCACCGTATCATGACCCCCCATATTTCCTATCCTCTTTTTCGAAATACCATCCTCTAATAAAATCAACGTCTCTGAGGTCAAACAATGTCCTTCAGGCGTTTCAAAAGGACAAAAATACCCAATTTGAGAAGGATGCAATTGCCGAATTTTGGTATTTTTTCCCTCCTTTCCGATCGGAATCAACACTCTTCGAAGATGGGATAAAAAAGAATTATACGTCAATCGAGATAAAATCTGGGAGACTCCCGTCCGTATATAATTCGATTTAGGAATTCCCCAGTTCCCCGTCGAAAAACAATGTTTAATTCCTTGTGTAATCGTATTATTTCGAGACATCACCACCAATATATCCGATCGTTTCGCCAATTGTGGTTCAATATTTCGGATAAACCGTTTAAATAAAGTTCGAAATAATTCCGATAATAAATGACCTGATAATTCTAATCGTTTGTTATTGATATGATCTCGATCATCAAAACTTCGTTTTTCTAAAAAAGTCATCATCAACTTATAAATCATATGTCCTAAGAAAAATACCTTTTGTTCTTTCGAACTCAAAATACCCAAATGCGGAAACAACTCATTGTTCAAAATTTGAAGTATATAATGAATTCGCCGTTCTTTGGCTATACTATGCACTGCAAATTGAGCAATGTAAGAAACAGCTTTCTCTTGAGTTTGAATGATATCCAACTCATATTTCATTTCGTGTAACATGGTATCAATCACAGAAATGGATCGTAACTCTTTCAACGAAAATTCCAGTATCCACATAATCTCAGACGTCGTAAATCCATACGCCTTGAATATATAAGTAAGAGGAATGTCATGTGCTATATAAGGAATTTGCAAATAGATCGTACGATCTAAATGATTCGATAATTTCATTTGCACCAACACGGAATGTCCCGTTTCCTCCGACATACTTCGTATTTCCACAATATATTTAAATTTTGAATTGACCTTTTGTTCAAATACATGCACCATATTGTAATTAATTCGTTCTTGGGCAACCAAGACTCGTTCTTTTCCTTTAATGATAAAATACCCTCCATTATCATATAAACATTCTTTTTGTTGAAATCGTTGACGTTGGGTTTTATTATATAAATTACATTTGGAGGTTCCAATCATCATAGGGATTCGAGCTAAACAGATCTTAAAATAATCTTTATGATCTGATTCTACCCATTGAGACCCCTCTTCAGTGATCATATGGGTTTTGATATTAATCGAAATTAAACTACTATACGTTAAATCGCGGATTCGTGCTTCATTAGGCGTAATATAACGCAAATTTCGATTTTCATCAATAATATAAGGTTTATCCACAAAAACTTGTCCAAATTGCACCACATATTTGGTGGTCGACGAGGTCGGCACAATGATCATCGGTTCTTCTTGTATAATTTTTTGTAAACGATGGTTTATAAAATAATCATACGAATGTTTCTGAACATAGGCGGTATCATATTCATTCAATAATTCCTTGATTTTTTCAAACAAAATCGTTTCCTCCATTCTTTGTTAACGACCAATATCAGAAATCCAATTCAAATCAATTTTTATTCCATATAATTGCTTCGTATGGACGCGTTTTCTCGAATTTTCCAATGTTCTGGTAAAGGTTTCTCCTTTTCTTTATATTCAATTTTAGTCCATCTTTCCTGTCCTCCTAATTCTTGTTTTTGATACACCAAGGGTCGTTTTAACGCATAGGTATACATATACGGTTGCATATAAGCCACATTGATATCCCATTCTTTGTTTTCATAATAAGCCTCCATGAAACACTTTTGGAGGCGCAATAATCCAACCATAGAACAAATCATATATCCATGTAAGGATAACATATTATACACTCGAACTAGATCTTCATTGACCGGATCATGACACACCTCGAAGCACCAAGACACATCATTCATTCCGCATTTTGAAATACCAAGATATAAAAGATCCGAGTTATCAGGAATGTCCAATGCTGGAGGAAACTCTCGATACTTTTCAATATCATCTTCGAATATGACAAAGGGTTCAAAAGTTTGATTGGACATATCTTGACATGCTTTATCAATTAATTTCATCTGACCTAACGCTCCGGATTTAAATTTCTCTCGGTCTTTCACCGATTCGATACAACTACAATGATATCCTCGTAATAGATTCATCACATGTTGTTTCCGTAGTTCATTTTGGTAGGTCAATACATAATATCGGATCTTTTTCATATCGATCATCATCTTTTTTTGTTTTTTCAAGGTTATTTCTTTAGACAATTATTGGAAAAATAATGATTGACAAAAGAATCGACGTTGTTCATAATGATAAGGTCGTGAGGAATATCCATGTCTTGTATCTAACCATTCATAGAATCCGTCCACATAAATGGGTTTTTTGTTTCGATGATGGAGAAAGGAATTGATGGATAAATCCTCTCCATTACCCATCGTTTTTTCCAAAAAGGATTCATGTCGTTTCCATCCGTCTTTCATATAATCTTTCAATAATGATTGACTTACTAATAAAATAGGTGTCAATATTACATTATAATTATACGGTGTCGCCTCGACCTCATAACCAAAGGCATCACATCGACGTAATATAGGACCATAGATCGTCATCGGATCCCTCTGTGCTCGGTGATACATTTTTTCAATAAGACGTACGGATGGAATGATATCATCATCTAAAAATAAAATCCATGGATAACGACACCGTTCTAACGCATTTTTCCATCGACGAGCCGCTCCATATCGATTATGAGGTTCAAAATCATTATATAGAAAGATGGGTATCGTTCCCAATCGATCTTGTCGTAACATTGAATATTGTATCGCATTCAATGGATGTGTATTACATACGATAATCTCCCCGAGCAGGTCTGGATAATGAGACAAGACTGGCAATGACATTTCAACATTATGGGGTCTTTCAAAATTCAAAATCAACACCGAAATCTTGGGTTCAGTCTCATACATAAATGGATCGATCCTCGGCCGATTCATCAATAGAAGCAAAAGTAGAAAGAGAATCAAACATAAAAATAGAGTGGATGAGATCGAAATCATTTATTAATGGAATGCAAATCATTTTCCATTGCAAATTTTTGAGTATATTCTGTCGCATTCTCCACAAACTGTTCATTATTTTCGATATATATTCTAGCGATATCAGGCATTAACGGATCATTCGGATTCGGATCCGCCAACAATGAACAGATCGATAACAAGATTTTACCGATCGTAAGTGCTGGACTCCACGCATCTTTTAATATATCTAAACAGATACCTCCTGTTGAACTGATATTGGGATGATACACTCTTGTTTTAAAGATAATTTTCGGTGGTCGGAATGGATATTCATTGGGAAATAAAATATGCAAATGAAAAAGTCCTCCAACATAAGGAGTCTCCTCAGGACCCTCGATCACAGCTTCCCATTCCGCCAATTGATTGAAATCCATTGGATGGGCTTTACAATGGGGTATCGGCTCTCGTAATAATTCATCGTATTCCTTTTTTAATCGTTTCAAGGTTCGCAAATCCATAGTATATAATAATTAATCTTTTATTTTATAATTTTTTTTTTTAATTATAGGTCGGATAATTACAGACAGTAGATGGATAAATTTGATATCGTCCTGTCAAATATTCATTTATCTCCGATCCCTCAAAGGTAGCGATTCCTGTATTATTTTTACAAAAACAAACATGTCCAACATTCGTAGATACTACCATATTATTCTTGACATTCAACATTTTATTTGGGAATTTCGCTTTCATTTTATTATTAGATGTATTCCCTGTCACCGTACTCGTATTCCCTGTCACCGTACTCGTATTCCCTGTCACCGTACTCGTATTCCCTGTCACCGTACTCGTATTCCCTGTCACCGTACTCGTATTCCCTGTCACCGTACTCGTATTCCCTGTCACCGTTTCAAAATAAAGATCTAAATTACGATAACAATAGATTGCAGTTCCTGTGCCAATCGTTTGAACATTGGAATTCGAATAAGACCGTAATTGGAATGTAAAATTTTGGATAAGAGAGGTAGGTGTCAAAAATAGATAATAATAAATCAATGGAAAACTATAATAAGGCATTTGATAATTTAAATTCCAAAACTCCGGATAAGTGTTGTTCAGACATGGATTGTTGTTCAGACATGGATTGTTGTTCAGACATGGATTGTTGTTCAGACATGGATTGTTGTTCAGACAAGGATTGGTGTTCAGACAAGGATTGTTGTAGAGACAAGGATTGTCGTTCAGACATGGATTGTTGTTGAGACATGGATTGTTGTTGAGACATGGATTGTTGTTCAGACAAGGATTGGTGTTCAGACAAGGATTGGTGTTCAGACAAGGATTGGTGTTCAGACAAGGATTGGTGTTCAGACAA
>Ga0194133_10004119_pt1 | contig 19880 bp, 24 predicted proteins | sample TA2KigOf40mmetaG_FD_155448 | JGI IMG/M metagenome (GOLD analysis project Ga0194133, IMG submission 155448) | Freshwater microbial communities from Lake Tanganyika, Tanzania - TA2015055 Kigoma Offshore 40m | ecosystem: Environmental > Aquatic > Freshwater > Lake | place: Tanzania: Lake...
GGCAACCTTTGCGTATAGAAATTACAATATTGAACTATTGTGAATACTACTTGACTCTGTGTGCTGTTGGTGTACAATACGCAGCACGGAAATTTATATGACACTGGATGAAATTCGTATAGAAATACAAAAAGACATGAATCTAGACCAGGCTTCTCTGGATCTAGAGTCTTTAAAAATTCCTCAATTACACAGCAAGTACCTGAATTTTCTCATGGATGAGCGACTTGCCGTGCGTAAGGCAGAAAACGATTACAATGTTATGATGCGGGTAAAATGGGAGTACTACACAGGCAAGATGTCTAAAGAAGAACTTGCTGCGCGTGGATGGGAGCCGTTCTCGCTAAAGATTCTCAGAAACGATCTTGACCTGTACATGAACTCCGACGAAGACCTGTCTAAATTGTCTTGTAAATTAGTGTTTCAAAAAGAAAAGGTGTCATTACTTGAAGAGGTGATTAAAGAATTGAATACCCGTCACTGGAAAATACGAAATGCTATTGACTGGAGACGGTTTATTAATGGACAATGATATTACATCATATTTAAGAGAAGACCCCAAAAATTGGTGGGTTGACAGAATGTATTTGCAGGAAGCTTGGAACTCTGCGCGTAGAAGCACCGATCCAAGCACTCAAGTGGGGTGTTCTCTGGTTGTTCCTAATGGATTGGGTGTGGTTTTATGTGCTTGTAACGGTGTGCCGCATCGTCTTAGACAAGCAGGATATCCTGTGATCCCACAACAAAAGAATTACTGCACCGAACACGCAGAACGAGAAATATTGTATTCTGCATTGATTAATGGACTACCAACAGAAAATCTTACTCTGTATTGTACATGGGCTACCTGTGCAGAATGTTCCAGAGCAATTATCCGTTTTGGTATTAGTCGTGTGGTAACTTTGACTGCACTGGTAAATCAAACTCCTGATCGTTGGAAAGACAGCATCAAGAACGGATTAATAATGTTAAGAGACTCTGGTATTCAAGTTGTGGGTTGGAGGGGCGATCTTGGAGTTGATACTCCTATCACTTTCGACAGTAAATCTGTTTGGAATAAAGATCTACTATAATGTTTGACCTTGATGTAAACGCGGTAGACTCTGTGTATGTTCGTGTGCAGTGCGAACGTGGAATTGCACACGAACTATCAGACTACTTTACATTCAAGGTTCCTGGTTACAGATTTATGCCTGCATACCGTTCACGGTTGTGGAACGGTGAAATTAAACTGTACAACATTCACACCCAACAGATTTACGCAGGACTTATAGACTACATTAAAAAGTTTGCGGATGAACGACATTACACTGTTGCTTTTCCTGCAAAAAACGAAATATCTATATCTTTTGATTCTGTGAGAAAATTCATTCAGGATTTTCTGCAAATAACAGTGAACGGCAAACGGATAGACCCACACCACCACCAAATAAACGCGGTGCACCACGCTCTTACACATGAGCGGTGCTTGCTGTTGTCGCCCACAGGCAGCGGAAAAAGTCTTATTATTTACAGTCTAATTCGCTATTATTTGGACAAGATTCCAAAGAACAAAAAGATTCTTATTATTGTGCCCACCGTGTCTCTTGTAGAGCAAATGCTGTCCGATTTTGAGGACTACTCGTTTGAAAACGGGTGGGATGCAGGTGCTAATTGCCACAAAATCATGTCAGGACAGGAGAAAATCACAGACAAACGTGTAGTAATATCTACATGGCAGAGCATCTATAAGCAGAGCGAAAAGTGGTTTCAGCAGTTTAACGCGGTTATTGGTGACGAAGCACACCTGTTTAAGTCCAAGTCTCTTACTGCTATTCTTACCAAATTAAAGACTTGTCCGTATCGAATAGGAACCACCGGAACACTGGACGGTACAAACACACACAAACTAGTGCTTGAAGGTCTTTTTGGCAAAACATATGAGGTTACGAAAACCAAAGCATTAATGGAAAAACAGATACTTAGTGATTTGAAAATTGACTGTTTGCTCCTGTCGTATCCTGATATTGACCGCGAGGCAATTAAACGAGCAAAATATCAAGACGAAATAAAGTGGATTATTTCGTCTAAAAGGAGAAACACATTTATTGCAAAAATGTGTGAACGACTAAAAGGAAACTCTCTTGTGCTGTTTCAGTTCGTGGAGGATCACGGGAAAATCCTAAATACTCTTGTGAAGACTTCTGTTTCTTCTGACCGCAAAGTATTTTTTGTGCATGGTGGTACAGATGCAGCAGACAGAGAGGAGATTCGTAAGATTGTTGAATCAGAATCTAACGCCATTATTGTTGCATCATACGGAACATTTAGTACTGGTGTGTCTATTCGTCGCCTCCATAACATTGTGTTTGCTTCACCGTCAAAATCTCGCATTCGTGTTTTACAAAGCATTGGGAGACAATTACGTGTCTCAAAAGATAAAACAGTGGCACGACTTTACGATATCGGAGACGATCTTTCATGGAAAAGTTGGAAAAATCACACTCTCCGACACATGAACGAGCGCATAAAACTATACAAAGCTGAGGGGTTTGAGCATAAATTAGTCAAAATACAGTTAGGAGAAGATACATGAGAAAATCTAAAATTTCTACTCTCAAAGTGTTTAAACTTCGTAGTGGAGAAGAAATTATTGCAAAGGTGTCAGGCAAGTCTAGAGGCAAGATTAAACTTTTCCGCCCAATGCTAATAATGAACAATATCCATACTGATTCGTATAGTGGTTCAAAGCGTCATGTAGTGTTCTTCTCTGATTGGCTTGGTAGTTCTGCGGACACCGAAGTTAGTATTCCGCTTGATTTTATTGTGGCGCAGTTACCACCCGATCCTGACATGATTAGTCTGTACAGCAGACAAACTGAAATAGACGATAAAAATTCTGGTAACTCTTCTAGTGATTCTCGTTCTTTTCCCATTCAAGCAAATGAAGCAGAACTGCAAAAAATGGCAAAGGAGATGGACAAAAAACTAGAAGAAATGCTGAAGCAATTAGCAGCAGAAGGCGCAACAGGAGACATAATGAGAGACAAGCAAAAACTAGAATCTCTAGGGGATCCTCTGTTTCCTTCGTTTCCTCCGTTTATGCCGCCACAAATACCAAAACCACAAACTCCTGACGGTATACTGTTTTCTATCTTAATATCTAAAGAAATAATGAACAGTTGGATTGAGAGTGGAGTGATTGAATATCTAAAAGACTGTATTGGAGATTTTATTAATACAGAATTTATTGAAGACATGATGAATATTGATGCGCCGCACGCGCCCAAAAAGAAGAAAAATAATAAACAAAAAAAGATTACAAAAGAAAAATGGAACGAACCAACAGAAGATCGTAAAAAGAATCCCGATTACGGCAATAGTATTGACGATTGGTCGCCGTACATAAAAGACTTTTTACCAGACGAAGATCCACCAAAAAAAGAAGAAAGTGATTGACAACTAGTTGGATCATTGGTAGTATAATACATGAAAGAAAATTATTATGACAAAAAAGAAGAGTAAGAATACTGAACACTACATTGATAATCAGAAGTTTTTTGATGTAATGCGGGATTGGAAAATTTTAGTGAATGCAGCAGACAAAGGTGGGACACCACACCCCCCTGTTACTGAATATATTGGCGAATGCTTTATGAAAATTGCAGAGAACCTGTCCCGTAAACCCAATTTTATTAACTACCCGTATCGTGATGAAATGATTTCTGATGGAATCGAAAACTGTCTGCTGTACGCATACAATTTTGATCCGTTGAAATCTAAAAATCCGTTTTCTTATTTTACCCAAATAATCTATTACGCTTTTCTTCGTCGTATACAGAAAGAAAAAAAGCAGGCGTATATTAAACTTAAACAGATTGAGATGAGTGAAGAAGACTCCCAACTAAAAAAATGGTTCCGAGAAAACTACCTAAATGTTGGCAGCAACTTTGAACCGTTACCTACATTTTTAACAGAAACCGACATAGAAAAGTTTAATAAAAAAAGTGGTGAAACCGAAGATTCTGTAAAAATAAAACCCAAAAAAGCAAGCAAATCCAAGTCTAAAAAATCGGTAAACCACAAGGCAAACTCTGCAAAGAAAGGAAAATAAGTGAAGATTGCAGTCGTAACGGACACGCATTTCGGTGCGCGTAACGATTCTCCTATATTCATGGAACACTTCATGCGGTTCTTTGACCGAGTGTTCTTTCCGCGTATTGCAGCAGAGGGAATCAATACCATTATTCACATGGGTGATTTTCTTGACCGTCGAAAGTTCGTGAACTTTTTAACACTGAATGCCGTGCGTAGTGGGTTTGTACAGAAACTTGAGGAATACGGTGTAACCATGCACTGTATTCTTGGTAACCACGACATCTTCTTTAAGAACAAGAGCGAGGTGAATTCGCTGCAAGAATTATTTTCTGATAAATTTGTAGTGTACAACAAACCCACAGTAGTTGAATTTGATAGTTTGCCTGTTGCCATGTTGCCGTGGATAAACAAAGAGAATGAAGCAGAATCTCTAAAGTTTATCGCAGATACTCCGGCAGAAATTCTGTTCGGTCATCTGGAACTGAACGGATATGAGGTATTTCGCGGAACCATATTTGAAGGCGGCATGAACGCAGACCTGTTTAAACGGTTCTCTGCTGTGTACACAGGACACTTCCATACACGGCACTCCAATAACAACATCCACTATTTGGGATGCCCGTATCAAATTACCATGAACGATTACGGAGAAAAAAAAGGTTTTCATATCTTTGACACCGAAACTCGTGAAATGGAGTTTGTAAAGAATACACACACTATTTTTACGCAGATTCGATACAACGACAAAGACACAAGCGAGTCTTCAAACATTACAGTGGATGAAGACAGAACTCACGGCAAGTTTGTTCGTATAATAGTGGAACAAAAAACCAAACCGTATCTTTTTGAAAAGTTTGTAGACTCCATATACGCAACTGCTCCGCACGGTGTTATTATTATTGAAAACTTTCAGCAAGAGGAGAAAAGCGGGAGCGGGGACAGCGATCCCGTAGATTTGAGTGAAGACACAATCTCTATCATAAACAAAGAGATTGAAAGCATACAAAATCTATCTGATTCAACCCGTTTGAAAAGTCTTGTGCGCGATCTGTACACGGAGTGCATCGCAAATGAGAACATAAAGTCATGATTATATTCAATAAAATCCGTTGGAAAAACCTGCTTAGTACAGGCAATTATTTTACGGAAATTCAATTAGACAAACACTACACCACTCTTATTTGTGGTGATAATGGTGCTGGTAAGACTACGATGTTGGATGCTCTAACTTTTGTGTTATACGGCAAACCATTCCGTAATATTAATTTGCCTCAACTTGTAAACTCTATAAACGGAAAAGACTGCTTGGTAGAGATTGAGTTTACTTCTAACAATAGCAAGTTTAAGATTACTCGTGGACTGTTTCCAAAAGTGTTCATTATTGAAAAAGACGGAACAGAAATTCCACAGATGGCAAATGTAAAAGATTATCAAGCAATTCTTGAAGGTCATATACTAAAAATGAATTACAAGACATTTTGTCAAGTAGTCATTCTTGGTTCTACAAACTACGTGCCGTTTATGTGGCTTCCTGCTGCGGACAGACGAAATATTGTGGAAAATCTATTGGATATTGATGTGTTTTCAAAAATGAACGAAATACTAAAAACTAGAATTTCTTTAACTAAAGAAGAATTGGGGGGAGTAGAAAAACAGATTTCCACTCTTAAAATAAAAATTGAAAACAAAGTAGACATGATCACCAAGATTGAAGAGAAGTCTGATAGTCATTTGGAGTCGTATCGTAAGTGTCTTGGCGAGGAGCAAACCGTACTTACTGATATGCTTGAACGAAAAGCAAAATTACAAAGCGAGATTGTTGAATTAGTGGAAAGCGTGGCATCTGTAGACAAGCAACGAGACTCTATTTCACAGATGAGCGCACTCCGTAAACAGATGCAGGGCGGCATGAAAAAAGTTCAAGAAGAAAAGGAATTCTATACAGAAAATGAAGAGTGTCCTGTGTGTAAACACGGATTGCCTATAGAATTTCGTGAAGACATGATCAGCAAAAAAGAAACTCGTAAAACGGAACTAGTGTCTGCACTAGAAAAAATAGAGGTAATGCTTGAAGATGCACGGAAAAAACTAAACACGTCTACAGAGGTGTTGTCTCTGATTGAAACAAAAAAACAGGAGTCTCACAAGACAGATTCTGCTATTGTGTCCTCAAAAAAGTATATGAAGCAATTAGAGGACTTGTGTGCTAAAACTGTAGAAGAAAAAAACTCTGTTCAGACAGAGCGGAAAATTATAGATGACTTACAGGTAGATAGTGCAAACACAGAGGCACAACGAAAACAATTAATTGAAGACCTTCATACAATGGAAATTGCCACAGTTCTTCTAAAAGACAGCGGCATCAAACGAAAAATTATTCGTAAATATATTCCTGCTCTCAACAAGATTGTAAACAAATATTTGATTTCTATGGATTTTTTTGCACAGTTTACCCTTAACGAAGATTTTGTTGAAATAATCAAGAGTCGCTACCGTGACGAGTTCTCGTACGATAATTTTAGTGAGGGTGAAAAATTAAGAATTGATCTGTCCCTCTTGTTAGCGTGGAGAGATATTGCTAGAATGAAGAACAGTGCAAACACAAATCTTCTTATTCTTGATGAAGTATTTGACTCCTCTCTTGATTCTGTGGGAACAGAAGAGGTAATTAAAATTCTTCAAAACATGGGTAGATCAAATAATATTTTTGTTATCTCACACAAATCTGACCAAATGCTAGATAAGTTTCAAAACATTCTTGTCTACAAAAAGGTAAACAACTTCAGCAAACTATGCTAACCATGAACCAAAAACTATCCAATGAACGTGCTCGTAGAATTCTGTCTGGAGGTAATGAACCAGAATTTACAACCATTTCTAAAAACGCAGACCACGATCTGCTTTTGGAAAAATCTCTCCATTGGTATCGGCAGAATTTTAATTTACTTTTAGGAAAAAAATGGGTTTCAGAATGGCTAATTAGCAAGGGTCGTGACGATGACGCAAAACTAGTCTGTCGTGCATCAAAAAACTTATTAAGAATGATTTCACCGTACTGCCGATGTGCTAGTCGCGGATTTCCCATGACGGAAAAGCAGATGGAGTTTATTCTTAAAAATGTTAACGAATTGCTCCTAGACGCACGAAAGCGAGAAATTCAAAAACCAGCAGATAAAACAACGGTTCAGGATCGTATTGAAGCAAAAGCAAATGAAATGCTTACTACTCTTGAACCTGTGCTTGATATTTTAACTGAAAGCGTGATTGTAAAAAAGAAGTGTAATCCTATTGTTGACTGGATCAAGACAGCTGGTCTAAACAAACCCATGGCTACAGTGGCACTTAACCGTTTACAAAAGTCGTATACAGAAATAAAAGCAGCACAAGATAAAACAGATGCAGATTTGGTAGAGGCGTATTCATATTTGAAATCCAAAAATCTAAAAAAACTTGTGGAATATTTCGAAGAAGCAATTAGTAATTTAAATGATCGTATTACTGTTTTACGGTCTTCACGCAAACCTCGTAAGAGCAAACCCAAGAGCGCACAGTCACAGGTCAAGAGCTTAAAATTTATGTTGAAAAGTAATGTGTTTGGGGTTGACTCTGTGCAACCAAGTGATATTATTGGTTCACAAGGACTAGTAATGTTCAACACCAAAACTAACAAGGCTATTGTGTTTGTGGCAGTGGAACCCAAAACAGGACTGCTTATTAAGGGGTCCACTGTTCTTGGTTTTGACTCGTCCAAGTCTTTTGAAAAGACGGTTCGCAAGCCTGAAGAGTTTGTGAAAAACACTAATGAATGCCGTAAAACATTTACTGTAGCAGTGCGTTACCTTAACAACGTAAAGACAAAATCAGAAATTCCAACAGGGCGAGTAAATAAGCACTGCCTTATTTTACAGGTACAGTAATGATTCTTGTAGACAACACACAGGTTCTATTGTCCTCTATTTTTGCACAGACACGGGATATTGGCACAATTGACGAAAACCTTATACGACACATGGTTCTGAATACATACAGAATGTATCGCAAAAAGTTTTTTCGTGAGTACGGTGAACTTGTGATTTGCCAAGACGATGGTGTGTCTTGGAGACGTGAATTTTTTCCACTGTACAAAGCAAAGCGTAGAGCTGACCGCAAGGAAAACCCCGAGCAGTGGGAGCAATTCTACAACATCATAAATACTATTCGTGAAGAAGTAGCAGAAAACTTTCCGTACAGAAACATGATTGTGAAGGGCTGTGAAGCAGATGACATTATAGCGTTTCTCACGAAGCGGTATTCTCCCACTGAGAAGGTACTTATTCTTAGCGGAGATAAAGACTTTGGGCAGTTACAGATACATCCTAATGTGACTCAGTATTCGCCAGTGTTAAAAAAGTTTATATCCGTGGAGAATCCAAAACAGTATTTGTTTGAACACATTATTAAGGGTGATTCTTCTGATGGCGTTCCCAATGTACTGTCTGATGATGATTCATTAATTAACAAGTCTAAACGACAGAAACCTGTTACAAAGAAGCGAATGGAACAGATACTAAAGTTCTACGTAGACACAGGTAATATTCAGACTGAGTATACCGAAAATTGGAATCGCAATAAAATTCTTATTGATCTGCTGCACATTCCTGTGAAGTACGAAGAAAAAATTGAATTTGAATGGAATAAACCAGTAAACCCCACTCGCGCTAAGATTTTGAACTACATGATAGAGAAAGGATTGCGTAACCTAATTGAAGATATTGGAGACTTTTAAATGAGCAGAAGCAATGATTGGTTTAAATATGACCGTGACCGTAGTGCACGAAAGGCACAAAAAACTGTGGATCGCAAACACAAAAGTGCGCGAAGACACAGTGAAAAACAGCAGTTGAATGATATTACAAATGATCTAAATTCAGGAATAAAGGATTTTGAATATGACGAGTACAAAAACAATGACAACTAATTCCATCACTATTTCCAAGCGAACTCTTGAAATTCTCAAGAACTTTGCGACTATTAATTCTGGTATTATTGTGAACCACGGTAATACTCTAAACACCCTGTCCTCCACAAAAAATATTCTTGCCGAGGCAAAAGTAAACGAGACTTTTAGCAAGTCGTTTGCTATTTGGGACTTAAACAAGTTTCTTGGCACAGTTAGTTTGTTCAAGGATCCAGAGTTTGTGTTTGAAGAGAACTACATTACTGTGAAGAGCGGAAAGTCTAATGTTCGCTACTATTACTGTGATCCAAAGTTGGTGACTTCTACAAGTAAAAAGATTTCTATGCCGTCTGCTGTGGTACAGTTTGATCTAACAGCAAAAGATTTTGCCGATATTGTAAAGGCAGCGTCTGTGCTTCAGGTGGGGCATTTGTGTGTTCGTTCATCTGCTGACGGCAAACACATTGAATTTGCTGCTATAGACAGGGGAGATGTTACTTCTAACTTCTATTCGCTTGTGGTGGGAGACAATACTTCAGAAGCAACTTTTGAATTTATTTTTGATGTGGAAAACCTGAAGATTCTGCCTGGTGATTACACGGTTGCAATTTCAGAAAAAGTGGTGTCGTGTTTCTCTAACAAAAATGAACCGTTAAAGTATTGGATTGCCCTAAACTCCGACTCTACCTACGAGGCTTAAGTTTGACTACAACAAATGTGAATGGTTTGTGGACTGAGAAATACAGACCACAAACTGTGGAAGACTGTATTCTACCTGTAGAAACCAGCGAAAGTTTCTTGCGGACAGTTGAGTTGGGTGAACCACAAAACCTTCTGTTGTCTGGAGGACCAGGTTGTGGCAAGACCTCTGTGGCAAAGGCACTGTGTGCTGATCTTGGTTGTGACGTGATGGTGATTAATTGTTCCGAAGACGGAAACATTGACACCCTCCGCACAAAGATACGGAGTTTTGCTTCTACTGTGTCGCTTACTGACGGAGTGAAAAAGGTGGTGATATTGGACGAGTTTGACTATTCAAACGCACAATCAACACAACCCGCGCTCCGTGGTTTCATTGAGGAGTTTGCAGACAATTGCCGGTTTATTCTTACCTGCAACTTTAAAAACAGAATCATTGAGCCACTCCACTCTCGATGCACCTGTATTGACTTCAGGATTCCACAAAAGGAAAAACCGCAGATGGCAGTGCAGTTCTTGAAACGAGCCGAGGAAATCCTTAAGACCGAGGGGGTGGAGTACGACCAAAAGGTGATTGCTCAACTAGTGTCCAAGTACTTCCCTGACTTTCGCCGTACCCTGAACGAGTTACAGCGGTACTCGGCAGGAGGCAAGATTGATGTGGGCATCCTGCAAACCCTTGGAGATTTGCAGATTAATGGGTTGATAAAGTCCATGAAGGGCAAGGATTTTGGTGGGGTTCGTAAGTGGGTGGTGGAGAACCTTGACAACGACCAGTCTCGTGTATTCCGTGCGGTGTACGATGGGCTGTACGAGAACTTGGAAAGTGGATCCATTCCACAAGCAATTCTTATTCTTGGTGACTACCAGTACAAAGCAGCATTCGTAGCAGACTCAGAAATCAATCTTACTGCGTGTATGGTGCAGTTAATGATGGAGTGCAAGTTCAAGTGAGTACACACCGTATCATACACTTCTTGGGGAACACGCATGACCTACGGACTGTCTGATTATTTAAATGCTATCAATGTGAACAAGGAGTTGAAAGATGTCAAAGATTGAACTGATGCAAGGTGATTGTTTGGAGAAGATGAAGGATATTCCTGATGGGAGTGTTGATTTTGTTTTAGCAGACCCGCCTTATGGGACAACCGCTTGCAAATGGGATGAGATAATATCTTTTGAATCGATGTGGAAATGTTTGAGGCGAATAACCAAAAGGGATGGTGCGATTGCATTGTTTGGCTCTCAACCATTCACATCTGCTTTGATAATGAGTAATCCTAAAATGTTCAAATATGAATGGGTGTGGGTAAAGAACACACAAACAGGAATGATGTGTGCCGGGAAAATGCCGATGAAAAAGCATGAAAGTATTTTACTTTTTTGTGACGGAACACCCACATTTAATGAAGAAAAAGTTTTGGGAAGTTTTGTTAGTCAAAATCATTCTAAAAGGGGATATGGATATAAAAACAAGACTTCTTCGCTCTATAATGTAGAAGGGGGGGTAGATTTCAATTGGTCAGAGTTTGTTCATGCGAATTCCGTACTATTATGCAACACCGTAGGGAATAGGGATAAAACCAAATGCCATCCAACACAAAAACCTGTTGCTCTACTGGAATACTTCATCAAAACTTACACTAATGACGGAGAATGTGTTTTAGATTTTACAATGGGTTCTGGTTCAACGGGAGTTGCTTGTAAAAACCTGAATCGTAATTTCATCGGCATTGAACTTGATCCAGAGTATTTTAAAATTGCAGAAGCACGGATCAAGGAAGCCGTTCCACAAACTCTTGAGGAACACGCATGACCTACGGACTGTCTGATTATTTGAACGCCATCAATGTGAACAAGGAACCGCTCTTGGACGAGAGCGAGGCGTACACCAAGCAGTCGTATCCACCGTTTGTGGTGACCCGCTGCTTGTCGTATTTCCCTGATACCCTGTTTGCCGCGAACGAGATGAACACCCGCCCCCACTTGGACGCAAAAATGCACTTTGACTTCCTGCGGGGTGCAGTGCGTCCACGCAAGCGGTTCTCCAAGTGGCTCAAGCGGGAGGAAGACGTGCGTGTAACAGCACTGGTGGAGTACTACGGGTTCTCGTCCCGCAAGGCACGGGAAGCCCTTACAGTGCTGTCTGAAGAGACTGTAAAGGAGATACTAGTGGCAGTAGACAGGGGTGGAAAACGAAAATAATATAAATAGTTCTGTGTCGGTTCAATATTCAGAGGTGAACAAAACATGGAACAAAATGAACGTTACATTGATCTTGAAACATCAGATCTTCTTGAGATTTCTATAAAAAAACCTGATGACTTTCTAAAGATTCGTGAAACCCTTACTCGTATTGGTGTGTCTTCCAGAACAGAAAAAAAATTGTGGCAATCGTGTCATATTCTCCACAAGCGCGGCAAGTACTATATTGTACACTTCAAAGAGATGTTTGCACTGGATGACCTGCCAACTTCCATTGATTCTGATGATATTGGACGACGAAACACTATTGCGTCTCTACTGGAAGATTGGGGACTATTGAAAATTGTGAATAAAGAAAAAATTACCGACAGGGTTCCTGTAAACAAAATAAAGATTCTGCCGTTCAAAGAGAAGAACGATTGGGAACTGTGTACTAAATATCATATAGGACGTTCCAAAAAGGACATGAAGTCAGATTAAATAGGTGTAAACAAAAAGGATATTTATTATGAGCAGACTTGTGATCAAGTTTCCCACCCGCAATCGTCCCGAAAAGTTCAAAGCAATTTTTTCTCGCTATCTTACTTTTTTGAGTGGACAGCACGATGTGCGTTTCATCCTGACAATGGATGAAGACGATCCCACCATGAATAATTCAGAGATGAAGCAGTGGATTGACACTCGCGCACGTAATGCACATATTGAGTATTTTTACGGACACTCCAAGAGCAAGATAGAGGCTTGTAATGCCAACCTAGAAGGAGTGGACGGTGATGTGCTAGTGCTTGCTTCGGATGACATGGTTCCTGTGCAGATGGGCTATGATGAAATCATATCAAAGGTGTACGAGCAGGCGTTTCCTGATTACGATGGGGCAATCAAGTTTTGGGACGGGTTACGTCCAAAGGAAGACCCCCTGATGACCCTCACGGTCATGGGCTTCCCCCTGTACAAGCGATTTGGGTACATATACAATCCTGAATACAAGTCTCTGTACTGCGACAACGAGCAGACACAGGTGTGTGCAGAACTAGGAAAACTGCGCCGTTGTGATATCTGTATTATTCAGCACCAATGGAGTGGTGAGCCGTGGGACGAACTCCACGCACGAAACGAGAACGCAGAAATGTACGGCGTTGATGGTGAAACTTTCAAGCGTAGAAAAGAACGCAATTTCGATATGGAGGAAATGTTTAATGCCAGTACCAGCAAGTGAAATCAAGTTTAGTGTTTTGATTCTGTCCATTCCGTCCCGCAATGAATCGCTCATGGCAGCAATGAATCATTTGCAGGAGCAAGCAGATGCCACAGGTCAAGGCAAGGCAGTAGAGATTCTTGTTCTACTGGATAACCGCTCAAAGAGCATTTCAGAGAAGCGTAATGACCTGCTACAAGCAGCGCGTGGCAAGTACATTGCGTTTCTGGACGATGATGATGCCGTGAGCAAGGAGTACATGAGCAAGATTCTTGCAGCGATTGACGAGCATGACGGTGTAGATTGTATTTCATTCAACCAGTGGTGTACCATTAACGGTGAACCCATGAATGTGGAGTTTGGCATCGGAAACCCACACGGACACCTGTGGCGGGATGAAGACGGTTTCCTTGGCGATATACAGCGTCCACCGTACCATATGTGCGTGTGGCGGCGCGAGATAGCCGTGACCGAGAAGTTCAATCCTGTATACGGAGAAAACGGTCAGTCCACCGAGGACATTGACTGGCTCATGCGCCTGTATCCCAAGGTACAGACAGAGCACCATATTCCTGATGCTCTGCACGGGTACATTTACAGTTCACAAACAACTGCTTCATTAGTTCCACAGGAGCAGCAGTGAAAGTCATAACATTCAGTTTGTGGGGGGAAACCCCCACTTATACCATAGGTGCAATTAAAAATGCCGACCTTGCAGCACAACTGTTTCCTGATTGGACCTGTATTTTCTATTGCTTTGAATCTGTTCCTTCGTACATAATTAAAGAATTAGAATCCCGTCCAAATGTGCTTGTGCGGCGTGTGGATGGAGAGTACAATCCTACTGACAGTCGTGGAATGTTCCACCGTTTCTTGCCTGCTGATGAAGAGGGAGTAGAGTACATGATGAGTCGAGATACTGATTCCCGTCTATCCGAGCGTGAGCGTCTTGCGGTAGAGGAGTGGCTTGCCAGCGGAACTGATCTTCATGTGATGCGTGACCACCCGTATCACGGAGCACCTTTGCTTGGTGGTATGTGGGGTGTAAAGGGAGGCAAACTCAATGGGATTGCCCGTGACATTGAGGAGTTTCAACCCACTAGCGACAAAGGACAAGACCAATCGTTCCTATGGGAATTGGTGTGGGGTAAAGTGCGTGATGGCGAACTCACGGTATGTGTTCACGATCCATTCTTTGAGAAGACTCAATTTCCTGCGGGTTCTACCCGTGGGGACAGCAACGGCGGTGTGTGGTTCATCGGACAGTGCTTTGATGAACACGACAAGTACAACAGTCAAAGCGATTTGGACATGGTGAAAGGCAGACAATGAAAATTGATCGTGTATTGATGAGTTGTGACGATAATCCACTATATGTGGACTTTTGGGAACCTGTCTCAAAAGTATGGACGGAAAAGATGGGAATAGTTCCGATTCTTCTGTATTTTGGAACAGGAACCCCATCCGAAAAATACGGAGAGGTAGTGAAATTCACAGAAGAGTCAAAACACCCATCGTACTTAAAAACACTTTGGTCAAGATACTGGTATCCATCAACCTGTCCCAATACAGTCTTTTGTATCAGCGACATAGACATGATTCCTCTAAACAAGAACTACTTCACTGATACAATAGAATCTATTCCCGATACAGCATATGTTAATTTGGTAGATCATCTTCCACTACCATCATGCTATCATGTGGCAAAGGGAAAATTATTCAAGTCTGTTTTAGAGTTATCTGATTCATTTGAAGAATCACTTGATGTTGTTTCTGCTCCTGATCTTTCTGTTGGACATCCCGAATTTGATTTTCCGCATTGGGGCAGCGACGAGGTTTATGCAACCAATATGATTATTTCAAAATTTAGGTCTAAAACTATTGATTTCAGAGTAGTTTCAAGAAAGCCCTACGAGGGAAGACTTGATCGTTCTAATTGGAAATACAATGCCGAAAATATCAGAAGTGGAAGGTATTTGGACTGCCACAGCATTCGTCCGTATATCACACATCAAGAAGAAATCGACAAACTGATAGAGTTGATACCATGAATATTCAATATGTTGTCCTATCAGCGGACTCCAATCTTGACAGCAGAATAAATCCAGCAAGAAATACATGGATTCGTAGACTGTCAGCAAACGAAGGTCATGTATTCTTGACCGATAGATTGTGTGATGCTGACTGTTTTCCATATAACGATGATCGTTATCTACAGCCACTCAACTATGACACGGTTTCTTACAAGTACATGAAGTTCTTTAAGGAGCATATCCATACTGTTGGCACAAACTATTTTTTCATGGACGACGACACCTATCCAGTATTTCCCGTGATACGTAATCTGTTTATTGTTGATGATTACCCATCAATAGTAGGTTTTATTCTTAAGAGCAATATGCCTACAATTTCTTGGGGCAAGGATGTGTACTCATCTGTATTGTATCCCTCTGGAGGAAGAGGATTCTTTATGAACGAAAGTTGCTTCACTGCAATACAAGGGTGTGTCAAATTTTTTGGGAATATGTCTCCGATGTCCTCTTATACAGATGTCACAATCGGTTCGTGGATCAAATCGTTCGGAGTGCCAGTACGATTTTTTCACCACAGAAATATGGAGGAATACAATTCTGATTTTGTTCGTGGAAGAATTACAGATAATAGCACATATCATCGCGTAGAAGGAAATCAGTTCTTTGAACTAGAAAATAGGATGAAAGATGAATCAGTCCCTCACTATCATATTTGATGGAAATACCATAAACTTTCAGGAACACTCTTGCTATGAAAGCAGGGGTAAGAGTGTGATTTCCATGACTAAAGCGGCATTTAACAGTATATCTCCCGAAACTGTTTCAACTATGAAACCTTTTTCCGCTGTCTTTTTCTTGGGAGACAAAACAGATTGTGATTTGTATTTTTCTGAACACTATCCGTTCTCGTTTTCTTTCTCTGCGTACCATGATGCTCTGATACCATGTTTTGCTTTTGACAGATGGGTTGAGTGTGGTATGGATGACTACGAAGAAATTTGCAAAGACATGATTAACCGATCATTGGTTCCTCCAAAAGATGAGCGGTTGTTTTGGATTGGAAATTGTGGAACCAATAAGACTAGAGATGTTTTTTGTGAAATTACTAAATGCGATTCAACTGTGTGTGCAGTGAATATTGGTCGTTGGCACAAGGTTGATGGTTCCGAAAAATTGAGAACTGATACTGGAAAGTATGTTTCGATACCAGAACACTGTGATTACAAATACCTTATAGACTTGCAGGGTGCTGGTTGGTCTGCTCGTACAAAGTTTCTTTTCCATAGTGGAAGACCTGTATTTTACCAAGAGAGGAAATGGAATGAGTACTGGTTTTTTTGGATGCAGCCATTCCATCACTACATTCCTGTGAAAGATGATCTTTCGGACTTCAAGGAAAAGTACGAATGGGCAAAGAAAAATCCAGAACACTGCAACTTCATAGCGAAGAATGCCCTTGAGTTTTCAAAGAAACATCTCAAACGAGAAGATGCGATTGCAAGATATAAAAGTATACTATTGAGATTGGGTGGTGCTTATGTTTAAAGGTAAGAAAGTTGTGGTGGTCGTTCCTGCGGGTCGGCTTCGGTACATGAAATTGATGTATCATTACTTGAACAAGCAGATGGATTTTATTGATGAGTTGCGATTTTGGGTAAATACAAACAACCAAGACGATATCGCATGGATGAAGACTATCCGAGATTCCAACAGCAAAGTAACTTTGGATGATAGATTTGTTAGTAATGGTAATTGTGGTCAGAGTACAAACATTCATCATTTTTTTGATAGATGTATTGATACTGATACTATTTACATCAGAATTGATGATGATATAGTGTGGACTGATGACAACTTTATTGAAACTATATGTGATTTCAGGTTGAACAATCCACAATACTTTTTGGTTTTTGCCAACATTATCAACAATTCTGTTTGTGACTATTATAGCCAAAGATGCGGTATGTACTCTTATTTTGAACCGTTTAAAAATGACTGCGTGTGTCCTGTGGGATGGGGTGATCCTTTAATTGCAGAAAAGAAACATCACTACATCATAAATAAGTATCTTGTGAGCAAAACTCCGTTTCCTATTACAGAAAATGTTGAAACCAATGATAGGGTGTCTATAAACTGCATTTCTTGGTTGGGAGAAGAGTTCTCGCAGTTTGATGGACTGGTTGATATCAGTGAAGAAATCTGGTTGTCTTCTGTAAAACCCAAAGAACTCAATAAGACAAATTGTATAGTTGGATCTTGTAGATGTGTTCATTATGCTTTTTTTCCTCAACGATCTCATCTTGATTCAACCAATGTGCTTTCCAATTACGAAAAACTAGTTGTTGGAGATTTTTATTGATGTATGACTATCTCATAGTTGGTTCTGGTCTGTTTGGAGCAATATTTGCACGACAGATGACCGATGTGGGTGCGCGGTGTCTGATAGTGGACAAGCGTAGCCACATTGGGGGAAACTGTTACACGCGAGATGTGGGAGGTATTCATGTCCACGAATACGGTCCTCACATATTCCATACAAGCAGCGACCGTGTATGGGAGTACATGAACAGATGGACACGCTTTAACCATTTTGTGTACCGTCCTCGCGTAATTCACGGAGACAGTCTGTATTCGTTCCCGATTAACCTGTTTACTCTGTACCAACTATGGGGCGTGAAGACCCCGCAGGAAGCACGGGAAAAATTGTCAGCGGTGCGAATTCCAATACAGTCACCGTCCAATCTTGAAGAGTGGGTGCTGTCACAGGTAGGAGAAGAGATTTACGAGAAATTTGTTAAGGGCTACACTACAAAACAATGGAATCGTGACCCCCGCGAGTTGCCTGCGTCCATCATCAAGCGACTTCCCATTCGCTTGACCTACGACGACAACTACTTTGAAGACAGGTATCAAGGCATTCCTGTTGATGGATACACTCTCATCTTTCAAAAACTCTTGGACGGAATTCCAGTGGAAACAGGCGTTGATTTTCTACAAGACCGTGACCATCTTGAGGCGCAGGCAAAGCGAGTGGTGTACACGGGTGCGGTTGATGAATTCTTTGGATGCGACCTGGGTAGTCTTGCGTGGAGAAGCCTGCGGTTTGAACACGAAACTTTAGGCATTCCTGACTACCAAGGAGTAGCCGCCGTGAACTACACCGATGCTACGGTTCCGTATACCCGCATAGTGGAACACAAGCATTTCATATTCGGAAAGCAAGATCACACGGTAATTACACGCGAGTACCCACAGAATTGGGACAGCACCAAAGAAAAATTCTATCCTTTGACCGATGATAAAAATAATGAATTGTATACACAATACAAAAACAGGATAGACGCTGACAGATACATATTCGGTGGTCGGTTGGCAGACTATAAATATTACGATATGCACCAAGTGGTGGGGTCTGCCTTAACACGCAGTCAAAAGGAAATACAAAAATGAAAGCACTAGTTACAGGTGGAGCGGGTTTTATTGGATCAAATCTTGTGGATCGTCTAATTGCAGACGGTCACGAAGTCACCGTGATCGACAACGAATCTTCGGACGCTCACGATCAGTTCTATTGGAATCCCGCAGCACGCAACTACAAGTATGACATCAATGATTACACTATGGTTCGCAAACTGTACGAGGGAGTGGACACTGTGTTTCATCTTGCTGCTGAAGCGAGAATTCAACCGTGCATTGAAAATCCTCTAAAAGCAGTGGAAGCAAATGTGCTTGGTACTGCAAGTGTTCTGCAATGCGCCCGTGTTTGTGGTGTGAAGCGGGTAATCTACTCGTCCACTTCGTCGGCTTACGGATTAAAGAATACTCCTCCACTGGTTGAAACCATGCCCAACGATTGCCTGAATCCGTATTCGGTCACAAAAACTAGCGGCGAAGAATTGTGTAAAATGTACTCCAAATTATACGGTTTGGAGACAATCGTCTTCCGCTATTTCAATGTGTACGGAGAGCGTCAACCCCTGCGGGGTCAATACGCACCTGTCATAGGTATTTTCTTGCGCCAACGCGCAGCAGGAGAACCCATGACCATTGTGGGTGACGGAGATCAGCGGCGTGACTTTACTCATGTGAGCGATGTGGTGGAAGCGAACATAAGGGCATCACAGTTTACTGCTCCTGATTACGATATTACTGACAATGAATCGTGTACAATCCATCGGGGATGGGAGTGGGGACAGATTTACAATATTGGAACAGGAGTAAATTATTCGGTGAACGAGATTGCTGCACTCATGGGGGGAGAAACTGTTAATATTCCACCCCGTCTTGGAGAATCGCGTATCACTCTCGCAAACGCATCAAAAGCAAAAACACATCTTGGATGGACTCCACAAGTTTGTCTTGAAGACTGGATTGCTCAGTATAAATAACTGTAAAAGGAGAATCGTGAATGTCTACAGTATGCCTCTCAATGATTGTCAAGAACGAAACAAAAATTCTGCATGAGTGCTTGGACTCTATTCATCCTCACATTGACTACTGGGTGATTGTGGACACAGGTTCCACAGACGGTACACAGGAGTACATTCGCAAATACTTTGAGGAAAAGGGCATTCCTGGCGAACTCCATCAACGTCCATGGATAGGTTTTGGTCATAACCGTAGCGAAGCACTTGATTTATGTGCTGGTAAAGGCGATTACGCGTGGATGATTGATGCAGACGACCGTGTGGTTGGAGAGTTTAAATATCCAAACGGCAAAAATCTAAATGCC
>Ga0194133_10004123_pt1 | contig 19870 bp, 7 predicted proteins | sample TA2KigOf40mmetaG_FD_155448 | JGI IMG/M metagenome (GOLD analysis project Ga0194133, IMG submission 155448) | Freshwater microbial communities from Lake Tanganyika, Tanzania - TA2015055 Kigoma Offshore 40m | ecosystem: Environmental > Aquatic > Freshwater > Lake | place: Tanzania: Lake Tanganyika...
AGCCTTTATCGACTGCCACAGTTCCGAGGTCGACCCTGTCCGAGGACAAAACAAGGAAAGAGAAAAGAGAGACTATAGAACAACTTGTTTGCAAAATCCAGATGCTTAGAAAAGCCAACCGGCACATTTAGAAAGCAGCTCCCATTTTACACAAAATTTTGACCAATTTTTATGTTGATTTTTAAATTGAAACATAAGTTAAGGAAATAGTATCTATAAAAAAATATTACAATTTCCACATGAATATTATTGCTCTTAAAAACTCCTTTCTAAGAGCTTTCTACTCTCAGACCCAAAAATGAGCCGTACACGTTGCAAGATGGAAATATCTCTGCGTGCAGACCATTTTTTTGCAAGCTGTTCTTCGTCTTTTGAGTCTGTATTAAAAATCGCAACCTAAAGTTAGATATTGCAAGAAAATATATTCAGCAAATATTAAAGCATCTGCTTTTCTTTTAAAAATTAAGGGAAATATTTTTTAATATATTCCAGCTTTCTGTCTCGACATCTCTTTAAGTTTTTAAGATGCATGAATTTCAAAATAAATAGAAATTTTTTTTCAATCAAAAAGTCAGAAGAATTTCCATCATTTAGTTACTCCTTATTTGATACATTCTAAAAAGTCTAAAAGGTTCTTTAAAAGGATGTTAAAGGTTGATTATTAAAGTAATGAAAACTTTACCCCAAAATGATAAAAAACATTATGTTAGTGTTCAAAGAAATTTCTTGAGTTGCAATTTTTTTCAAATTATATAATAACTTGATCACTCTTTTACTTCATCACACTTCTATCCCATCTTTGCAAAATTTATTTTACTCAGACATTTAGGCAGTGCTGCCTCCTGCCCACTTTCCCCAAGAATAGACATAAAAGCTTTTTGAGAAATTGAAAATACTTTAAAATGCTCACTTTTCAGAAGTCTCATAAAATTTCAAATTGAAATTAAAGGTATATTTATTTCATTTCAATTGCAAATGATGTTCAACTTGTATTTAAATCACATGTTGGAACAGAAAAGCTACAGGGCTTTCTTTTTAAAAGTCTAGACAGTCAGACTCTCCACTTTTGCAAGCAAAGCGATGCAAAAATAGCATGGAGGAAAAAATTATTTTCCAAGGCCTTTTGTGAAACCAAAGTTCTTTTTAATGGGCAAAATAAAATGTTTCTAGAAGATAAGATAAAATTTACAACCAATTTTACGTAAATTGGCATGGAAAGGAGCTTCAAATTTAAAATTTCAATTAAAAATTGTTAATAATGTTTTAGTTCCCTTGGAACACATAAAAATCTCTGATTGAGGCAATCAGAATTAAGTAAGGAGAAATTCACATTTTTTTAAAGCATTTTCTAGACAGCAAAATATTTACTTCTTTCCGCTTTAGGTGTGAAATATTGATTTATTTTGTACACATTTGGATGGGAGAAAAATGGCCCTTGCAATTGTCTGACCATTGGAAAAAAAATCAACAATTTATAATGGTTTGTGGAAGAAATGACAGCTTTTTTAACCTTGAGAGTCTCATAAAATACTCGATGGTAAAAAATAAAAACTAAGGTTGAACATAGAACGCATCAATGAATGTAATGAAAACTCAGCAGGCAAAACCATGGAGGATTGTAAAACAAAAAGCTTTAAATGAGCAAAAGTTTGCCTTGTTTTGATGCATTCGGTGAACAATTTGCCTTTCACAATAATTCTCTTCATAACAATCAAGTTGTTTTACAGGATAAAAATCAAAATTTTAGAATGGAAAAACTGGTGCTTGAGGCCAGGAGTCGGAGTAGTCAAGCAGTTTTTAAGCTGGACTGTCCAGGGTGACCCTAGCTCGAATCTCGCCCGGGCCCCCCAGATTGATAATCAGTAAAGAAAATAGCATGAAAGAGATGAAACTGTATCAATTTGTATTTTGTTACAGCTTTTGTAAAACATGTCACAATTTTTGTCATTTAATATTCATTGATACCCCATTTAGCCTTAAATTGTCAAAAAACTTTCCAAGTCCAGTATTAAACTTTTCTTTGCATTGAGCGAGGGAACCACAGTCAGTTAATTGATACAAGTCGTACTTTTCTTCTGGAATTTTGGTCACAGTAGTCTAAAAGTATGGTACGTGACCAAGAAAATTTATATGAGTTTGAGCTATCTATAGTTTGATCCCAGCCATAGACTTTAACCTTCAGATTTTAAAAAACATCTATTAAAGAGCGCCACACTCCTGTCAAAATGCAAAATGCACCTAAACAAAAGTGTCCAAGGCCTCCACCAAAAAAAAGATAAAAAGTGATGCCATTATTGATTGATTGACAGCTTATAGTTGGTTGAGGAACTGATTCTTCTAATACCGAAGTATTAGACTTTACAACAATTCCCTACACTATTATTGTGTCTTGCAGTCACCTGAACTATCCCTATGGTTAAATTTTGGACATTCTGATGTAATTATTTTGTGTTTTAAATAATTAAATCAGGTTATTTGTTCATGTGATCGATCTGCACAACCATCAATCCTGACTGTGGTAACCATCATATCAGATGATTATTTAAAGACAAATCCTGGGGTCAAAGATTTGCCCCGACTGGGGATTGAACCCCAGCCTCCCTGTCCACAGTCAGATGCCATAACCATTAGGCCATGGCGACCCCATATGTAAGGATTCCTCTTATAAGCTAAACTGTTAGTTATAACTTTGCTGTCATGTGAACACTTTTTTTACTTGACTGCAGGTTAAGTTCTAAATGGATGCTTATTTATTCTTAAAAAAGACAGCTCCTCATCTCAGCCTATAAATTGGAAGCTAGATCGCTCCTCTTCTATTATCTGTTTTGTTTGCTAAAGAAGATCTTTGCCTATAGCTTTTTGTTTGAGCTTTATTAGTGTTTGAATTAGTGTATTTATAGGAAAATGAAAAGTTAACCCCATGACTGTTTATGAACTGGAATTTACTTTTTCTGATCAGTTTGATGTTTTTTGAAGTACCAGAAGCATATATCCTCTTTTTATAAAACGAAAATTGTTTGTTTCCCTCTATTTAGAATCTTCCAGTTGAGTGAAGATGCCAAACCACTTCCAGGAGAACGAAAGAGCTTAGACATCCTACTGAAAATAGCCTGAAATTATAATAAACTCATCTCAATTTACTGCTGGTGAAATCAAAATGAATGTGTAGTTGCTACCTCATTCAGCTCATCTGACTTTGGCTGATTGTATTTCCTTATATCTTTGTTTCCAGGATACTTGTCATACCCTCCACCATTTCTATAAAATCATAATTCAAGTAAGTGAAAACAATAATCATCTTTTTTAGAGCTAAATTGAGAATCACCCTGTTCTATTATATTGTTCCAAGTCTGTTAAGGAGTTAGAACCAGTCTCATACTTTGAGTAAAAAGGTGGTTGATTTGATGGTTCAGGCAATATCTATACAAAAGGAGAATATTGACTTGTTTACATTTAACATATAAAACTAGACCTACAGGTAGCCACGAAAGAGCCTTCAGCTTTTTTAATGTTCTATTTCAGTCTTAAATAAATTTTGAATAATATCCAACAATCCCACTGGCTCACACCAATAAGGTCTTATTTGGTACCATAATATAATGGATGAACCCAAATATGCTTAAATTTTTCTTTATTTAGGTATTTTTAGGGGAATGAATCATTGATAGAAAGGCAACTTGGTTAGAGTATAACTATGTTGATTTACAAAAAGTACGCTTACCTCATTTTGCTTCTCATAAGGTTGATATACTTGGGTTTTGTTCCCATATCTTTTAAGGGGGTCATCTACAAAGGCCAAGAAACCAATTTCAAAAACCTCCATAAAGACAAGCATCAAAACTTTTTTGGTTAAAAATGTACTGTGCTTTTAAAACAGCTTACAAACCATTTCTCTTATATCTCAAAATGTTTCTTTTTTCTTCTTCTTTTACTGGGTCCTTTGTCAATTCAACCTGCTTTATTATTCACATTTATAAAAAACATCATCAAGAATATAAAGGTAATGAAAATCAAAACACCTCTTTGAGCATCACATTGTTGTTTATTGGTTGTACTGGATTACACCAACAGAAGTTCAACAAAAGGGATGATGAAATAAGAAGAAAAATTAATTTCATTTTCAAACAAGCCATTCTGAGAATGCATATTTCATCACTTTGAAAGTGAAAAAAATCATTAATCAAAGTCATGTAACTTGATGAATAAAAGCATTTTTAGAAATTAATTTCAAATTCAAAAAGGGAAGGTGAAATCATACTTTAGATGTGAGATAAACTAAAATGTTAGGTTTCACTGGAAATGCTTGAGAGCTGGAATCCAGATTTTTTTCTACCTTTTTGAAAGTCTTTCTAGCTTAATTTAGTGAGGTTGTATTACAGTTTTATCCTGATGTAAAGTCTTTAAATGTTAAAATGATTTATTAAAATAGAACAACTCAACTCTCTTCAAAATCAATCTACTATGATAGTTGCAGTTTAAGTCTTTCTCTTAACTTTCATGATTTCTGTATTGGAAATAAAAGAAATGTCTACCTCGAGATCTCAAGCCGCAAGGAAAGTTTATGTTGAGGTTTGGATCTACTCCTGCTTTCAAAAACTTAAAGCTATTTCCATTCCGAATTACATTGATCTCATACATATTATTTAAAAGTCTGGATTTTAATAACCAAAAGGTCCACAAAAAATATTATGATCAATACCTGCTTCGTCTGACACTAATCTAGTCTCTCATTATAATAATAATCTTGTGCAGTATAGAGTCATCTGATGCTGATACACAATCAAACACCATTGAACGAGTCCGGACATAGACATAGATATTCATGTCTATGGTAACTGCAATCTGCTTTTACCCTGACTGAGGGTGCTTGGTTAATCTTCTATTACACATGGTTGAAAAGTTCTTGGCATGGCAAAAGTTTGAACCCACAACCTTAGATCTTGGATTCTCAGCCAGATACACCATTGATTGACTTACAGCTTTTATTTCGAATTGATTATTCTTTCTTCTTGGAGAAAAACTTTACAACAATTCAAAGTTAAAATTGACAGATCAGTTATCACAAATATAATTAAGAAAAATCAATCATGATTGTTAAAAATGATCAAATATTCAAATAGCTAAAAAATGATTTCTTCATCAGAATTCTGATTGCGTCGCCATTTAATTCCTGATCCAGCCAAAGTTCAATGATTTCCTTCATGCACCCTGGGGCTAACCTAACACCTTTATCATTTATCCATTTAATAAACAAATAAGAAAGTAAGGTAAAAGACAAGTATATTTGTTTTCATGCACAAGTATTTATTTCACCAATTGAAATAAAAAAACAAATCATTCACTGTCTTATGTTTAGCAATTTCATAGATAAATTTTTTAACCAATCAAGTAACAAATTGGAAGAGATGATAGCAATATAAATGTGATAGTAGTATCAAACTGATGTTTTCTTTTAAATAATGAGTACTAGCATCCTAAAAATGGTGCATCCGCAAAGATTGAAATGCAACTGTGAATCTGAGAGTTTTTATACCTTTACATGTCAGTTAAGAATGGTAGCACCACAGCTTTTATTTGTATTCAGGGATAGTTTGTAGTTTAAGTGAAATGAATTGTTGTCAAAACTGACACATAAAAAAACTTTTTATCCTGTCTTTAGTTCACTATTTTGTTCATGCATTAAAAATATTGCACGGCATTATTATAGGAACAAAGATTATTTTTATTGGAATCAGAAGAAATTTCAACTGACACAAAAAGTCTGGGTTATGGGATGCTTTAAAAATTGTTGCCATATTTAGGATGATCAAACACTCAAACTTAAAAATTTGTATATCTTACAACAGACATGAGACAAAAATTACAATTCATATAGTCAATTGTTACAATATCTATCAAAGAGCTATAGAAAAATCTTTTAAAAGCAAAAGAAAGGTTTTTTTGTGGTTTACCGAAAAAAATCAAAGCAAATTAGATGAAATGGAGAAAGGTATAATAAAGAATGTAAAAAAATGTCTTGAAAGTTAGTACAAACAAATAACTTGCATTCAGATGTCAGAAAAATATTTTTAAAGTAGTTATTTGATCATTCGTTAATTAGCATGTTGACTTTCAATTCAATCTATTTATTTAGGCCTTCCACATTTGGCACAGTTTACCTACAATCAATGAAGGCTGATAAAAGTGCAAATCGAACTGATAAAGAAGTTTTTAGGGTCTGGGGCGCGTACATAGATCACAGAGTATCACATTTCATAAAATATTGTAACTTTATCTCCAAAGTGGACTGGACAACTTTTCTTTTTTATTCTTTCTCACTGCTTTCTTGAATGTATATTGCTTCTTGTTTATCACCAAATTGTTGTCATAAAAAGAATTGTCCACTTCAATTTTGAAAAGTAAAAACATAGACATAAAAGGAAGTTCATTTTTTAGACTTGATTTATCAATCTCATTTTGAGATTTTTTCGGGTCGTGGTCTCTGACACGATCTTTACTTATTTTGTTTCTTCCTAAAGAGATAAATTTAGGTTCAATGGCTCACGTGCAAGGAGGAGAAACATGCACTTATCATTATTATAAGCAGATCGTGGGCAATTTAATCAGGCCCAAGGTAAAAGAGCCTCTTTGGATGGAAAATCTATCAAAAACATTCCACTTCATTTTCATGTTTTGCTTACATTAACAACATGCAATAACAATCCCGTGCTTCTCGTACTTTTTGCCAGTAAAAAGGAAAAAGGAAAAAAAACTTATTGAGCTTGAGACTTGATTAAAAACTTTTAAATGTTATTGCACCATTTGTATTAGGTTTGGCAAAGAAGCCTCTCAAAAAAGTTTTTAACAAGGGAAGAAAGTAACTCAAAGGCAGGGAGGGTCTTTTTAAAGATTCTGATTTTTTTTCAATTGTCCAGATATTCATTTTGGTCTGTCTGGTGCATTTTTTTCAATATAAAAATGAAGTAAGTTTTAAAAAGCATTGAAATTCAAATATTACATACAATTTTTATCGTTCATGTTGAAAAATCAAGGGAGATAAATTCACAGATTCACTATTGTAAAAAATATTTTAAACAAAAAAGATTTGGCATTGAACATCTTTGTATGCTAATACTTTGTGTGTCTGCTTTGCATCAAGCTGAAAAATGAAATTCAGGCTATTTTGGGGCAAATTGTTTTGTATCAATCATAAAAACCAACCCATTTCAAACAAACTGAAACTGTCATCTAAGTTACAATAATGTGAGGTGCAGAGAAAAGGACTGCAACAGTTGCCACAATTGTGAAGAATGTAAATGTAATGAGGCAAAGTCGGTCCAGAACCATGGCTGCAAACTTCCAATCATTTTCTATAGCGGCAGTGTCTTCGTCGTCCCTATGATAAGTTTTATATTCAATAATCAATCTTATTTTTTTACCATGAAATTTGAATATTGTACCTAATCTTATCGGTGATTACTCGAAGTTCTTTCAGAATCTAAAATTTATGATGGACAACAATGCAATGCAATTATTTAAATCTAAATTTCTTAATCTGTTTTGAATTTTTACCAAGTTAAGCTCTCGATAGATTCCGGGTGGAAATGGTCCCCCAACTGACGTCATTGCTCCCCCAGAAGCATTTGTGTTGTTGCCCATCCCCATCTCGTCGGCGGTGCTTGAAGCTGCACTCACGATTCCGGGGGGCAAAGGAGGTAGTCCAACTCCACCGATGCGAATGAATCCACCAGAATTTCCCGTTCCTTGATTGTTAAGAAAAGAAAAGAGAGAGAGGAGAAAATCAGCTTTCCTGTTCAATAAGGTTTGAAATAAACACTCAGAATTTATGAAGCATGCCAAAACCTGGTGTTGAATTATTCAGACCTCCGGCTGGAGGAGGATGTGCGTGAGATGGATGATGAGGATGAATGTGGGAGTGTGGCAGCGTTGATGAAGGGCGAAAGTCGTCATCCTGATCAAGATCGAATATTTTATTGCATATACTCACCATGATTGGTTAGTTTTTTTTTACCATGTCTAGGACATTTGCTAGCAATGATTTGGATGAACGTTCCTTTAGGTCTAGCTCTTTCATCTTATTCTGCATCATTATCGTTTTACGTGTGATTTTTTCACCTGGATTGTTGAAAATTATTTTGATGTTTTGATGTTTCATTTGCAGAGACAATTCTTACCTGGTCGTCCCATACGCAAGACCCAAGGAATCCATTGTAGAAAAACACACCTGACCCAGTTTGGCATCTCGTGAGTGTCAGCTAGCCTGTGATGGTAGTTGAGAATCATGATGGTCGTGACGACTGATGAAGCAACCATGAACATGATGCAGTTGAAATATGTACCTATAGAGTGGGGTGGTTTCAGGAAAAGTGGGAAAGTAAAAAGATACTATTAGTTCAAGGAAACTTGAAAATGGCAGTTAAAATTTGACATGATGTCTTGTAAGTAAATTAAAAAAGGACCTTAGCTGGTTAGCTGTCAATAGATTATAGTTAATCTATTTAAAAGTTTTCTTCAAAATTACTTTTTATTAGTGCAAAAATTAGTCAAAGGTCCTGTTAATAATCCTAGTACTTACAACAACATCGAAAATACGTGTACAGTGAAATACAAATCACATTGCTTGAGACTGGTTATACCTCAAAAATCTTTTCAGGAAAAAGTGTTGTCCACTTTAACCAAAAAAAGATCTTGAGAACCCTTCGAAGTAGAGGAAGTCATTTTAGACAGCCTAGCCATTCACAGGTTTAAACAAAATGTCCTTGATTATTGAAACTAGATCAGTCTGAAATGGACTTCCACCCTCAAGCAGGAAAAATATCAAAAATGTCAAAGTCAATGCCAAATGAAGAAAAGTTTAATTGCTAGGAGTAATATGTGAAAAAGAAAACTTTTAAGTGGTATTTTAGAAAGTCTAATATGAACCACAATCATGCAGTTTTAAAGGAGAAATACATAGTTTAGTAAAATTAATATTGGGGAGAAAAGGATGTTTTAAAAAGTTTTAAATCAAGGGATTTAGTTTTAAAGCTCAAATTCTTTTTTGGCATTGTTTAAAAAAACTATTAAAATAAATGATTAAAAATTTAGCAGCAGACTACAACCATTTGAACCTTGTTGCAGAGATCAGCCTATATTTTCACATTGTTGTTCAAATAAAATGTTAAATTCTTTTCTTTTGTTGATTATATATAGTCAGTGCAGATGAATGCAACTTGCACAAACTAGTAAAGGGCCTTTTGAAATTGAAGTTGTGTGATGTAAAATGAATTTTGATTTGTATTGCTGGAAAAGTTATTTTTATTGTTACTGATGTTTAATGCCTTATAGATGAGTTTATGTCTCATGGAATATGTTTTCAAAGTAAAAATGTTTTTTTAAATACATAAATTGCAAATGAGATCAAGATGATTCACTTGCCATATAAATATATCTTCTGTTAGTGGAAATCTGCCTGCAAGGTGTTGGAAAAGGTTACATTTAGTTAAAATCTCACCTGACAGAGAAATAAGAGGATGCTGAAGATATTTTATTTGCTTGGAATAAAAAACTGTTTTAGTTAAGGCTGTTCACACACATACACATGCAGTTTATAAATCATTTTGACTGGCAGTTTTACAATCAGACATTGAGACACCTCCACATTTAAGCAAATGATTTTCTACGAAAACTTTTCTGTTATTCAACGACAAAGTGAGGCGTTTATTGCGATCTGTAAAACTGATCTAGTTTTAGTTATGAATGAAATTGTGTTTGAGAGGTCGATCAGTTTAATTTGAATGATGGTATAATTAAAGAAGGTTGGCTGGATTGATTGAGCATGGTGTTTTTATGTTGATAAATTTTTTTAAAGCAAACCAGGCAAAAAATCTTTCGCTGTTGAGGAAGGAACGATGGGAAAAAATGAAGCTCGTTTTCAACACATCTTAGTCACGACAAACGCTCAGAAAATCAGGATTTTAAACAGAACTGCAATACATATTTTAGAATGTTTATACTTTGTTTGGAGGTTTTTAGGTTGTGTATAAAAATGATAATTTAGAGGGATGTTTATAGTTTAGAAGTGTAGATTTAGAATATGTGTCTTGAATGTAGTTTGTAACTGAGACACTGGGTTTCGGTTGGTTAATTTACCTAGAAGTTTCAAATCATATAAATAATATTTTCTTACCATCATGCTCAAATGAGACATGCATTTAGATTTGCAACTCGGGATGTCATTTCTTCCCCATCTGATCTTGGTGAATTAAAACTTTTTTTGGTGCGTAAATTGTTGAGAATTAGAGATATAATTTTGCTTAATTTAATCAACGCAATCCTTGAAATTGTGTGAATTCAAGTGTAAATATGTTTGTGTGTTAATAAGATTTTTTTAAGAAGGAGAAACAGATAGTATTTTAAGATGTGAGAAAGGATTTGATAATAATTTGCTCAGATTGCAAAGTTATATATTCATGTTCAATGCAGCATGAATTGGCCTTAGACATCTCAAACACCTCAATATGAAGAATTTTTGAAAGCATGAAATATCATCTTCGGTGAATACTAATACTGAGAGGATAAGAAACTTTCTAGCAGAAACAGCATCAGAGGCATGAAAATTCAAAATGCCTTTAAAAGACTTGAAGCTTTTTTCAAGAATAGCTATAATTACAAACTCTTCTATCAGATTCTTGTTTGTATAGGTAAAAGAATATTCAATTGTATTTTTGCTTAAACCTTGGAATGATATTTTCAAAGCTTGCAAGAGATTTATTCTTTTTTTTACAAAAAAAAGATATTATTTTCATATATTTTGGGCAAAAAATAAACTCAGATAAAATAATAGACAGTATAGGCGGAGAAGAAACAAGACGAGATATTTCATTTCTTTGAATAAAAACATACAGAGTAAAAGAAATATAAGAAAAGACAAGAAAAAGATGGATTGGATATAAAAGGATTGACTTTTTGGTTTTTTGGTTGCAAAGTAAAAAAAAGTTTTCTCGAAGTAAGATGAAGAAAAGGCATCATATGGAAAAGTGAAAGAAGTGAGTTTGAAACAAATCTCTGCTACTACCCCGAAGAAATCATGTTATATACTTATCAAATAAGATAAAAATTTGCGTAATTGTTTGCCTACTGTCTTAATGTAATTCAGCAAAGAATTTATCTCAGAATTGAAGCAATTGACCTGCAAGTTGGAACTGATAAAATACTTCCAGCACATCTGTCCAATTACCAAAATATTTTAGTTATATTTTTTCCAACACTTCGACTTATGCTGCAAATCTAACTTTCTGAGCAAGAATTGAATCAAAGTTTACTTTAACACAAGACGTAAAACACAAAACACTAATTTAGATTGTTCGCTATGTTTTCTTGCCCATGCAGATTGGAAATTCATTTATGTAAAAACTGATTTTTGTTATATTTTTTTATTAGAAAAAGACAGCAAAACCAGCCATGCAATGTGTCTGGAAATCTTTTAAATTATATTTCATTCGGCTCAGCTTATTTAGTCATCCTTTTCAAGCTACCAACTTGCATTTTAATCAAAATGATGACAGGTGACAGTTGAAGTAAGAAAAAATATTTTTTTTGATAGCTCAGGTGTTTATTTATCAAAACTTGGAATTTGAAAGTGACACATTTCAACATGTGTTGCACATGAGTTATCCTTTTATAAAGAGACCACTCAGGGACATTAGAAACAAAAAAAATGGGATTTATGTGTTCTTAGTGTGAATTAAGAAAACAGTTGCATTGGGAAAACAAATCAAATGATCCCTTGAAGATCTTTATATAATTACTGTCCCAAACTATTAAAAGTCAAGAAAATGTTTGGTTTAAAATCAAGATGGCTTTTGTGTGATGTCATTCAAATTATGCTTTTTGTTTCGAAAATCTTATTGTGATTTGACTTTTCTATATTTTCTAATTTTGAAAGAAAACAAGTAAAACATAAAATGAAAACCATAATGCAAGTAAAAGGCAGCTAACCTATCAATGGGGTAGCATCACTGACGGGTAACATTTCCCCAACAATTGTTGCAAAGATTGTTATTGATAGCATTATTGCAACACCTGAAACGATGAGTAAATGGTTTTGAAAACTGCTTTTGATTGAATGTGTATTGTTGGACTGAAATTTTTAAAACTTTAAGAGAAGTGACGCCACTGGAAAAAAATAATAGTTTTTTTATCTTACTGATAAGGGGACAGATGTTCCATTTAGTGGAAGCCATTCTTACTTCGAAGCTATAACTTTTTTTTCTTCTGCAGCCAAGAGCAGGAAGCTTTTGTGAAGAGACAAACTAATAATTTTTCTTGCAAATATATATTTTTGTGTTCAATTTGACAAATTTTCTACACCACAGTATGGGGGTGAGCCAGGCAGGAGAATGAATCCATCTAGCAAGAAGTTCAATCACAAAGCTAACTTTTTTATCTTAATCTTGGAAAAGGGCCTTTTGCATTTCTTGTCTAAAATGACAATCATTTTAATTTCAGCTGATTCTCCAACGTTTTAACGGTTTCTTTAATCTTTTTTTTGTCAACAAGGTTCAATTTTTTAAAGGTTTGTAATGATCTAAGTATATGCCATGCATGGAAACCAACTCTAATACGTGTGAGAAGATAAACAATGTTTATTTATATCTGCTTTTAATGAAAAAAACTTGTCTCATTGCTTCCTAAGGAACATGCTAAGAATAAATCTCTCGTCAGAGACAATTAAGTTTTTCTGAAATGTGGAAATGTCAATTCTGATATTCTCTGAGTATGTGTAGTCTGATGAGGTTCAGAAACCCTCCATCACACCTCAATTGACATTTTTACATTCCAACATATATATAATATATATATAAAGTGTATAGAAATTGAGTCCTAGGTGAATCTTTTATTTAAGGAAGAGACTAAAATACATCATAAACTTGAAAAACCTTCAAGTCTTTTTTTCTGCTAACCTATCAGTGGCGTTGCATCCGATACTGGAAGCATATCACCCACAATTGTGGCAAAGATTGTGATTGATAACATTATCGTAACACCTGAAAGAAACAACCCTTGTATGAATATTTTGTGTGCACCTGAAGACAATTAAACACTCTGTAATTTAAAAAAACAAGATTTTTTGCTGACTTCAAATTCATTATTATATAAGATCAAATGGGGGAAATTTTGAGTTGAATAGATTTTAATTTGTTGTTTGATGTTGGTGGCGATGATGACGTTGCAGATGGAAGTGGCTATGATGATGGCGATCAGTGGTGAACAACTTAAAGAATTCTAGTTATAAGTATTTCCAATTTTAGAGTTGAACAAGGTCGAATGAAAAAAAATTAAACGAAAACACAATCCGTCAGATGCAAAACAGTGGAAGTTTTTAGTTTAGAAACAAGTAAAAGACCATGTTTATATGAATGATAGCTCAAGAAATGCTGGCATATTTAAGATATAAGGATTAGAAAAACAGCTCCAACTTCTTCACTCCATATATACTTCTCTACATAAGTTTAAATGTCACACAGTTTTAGTGAGAAGCAATGCAATATTCTGGTCTCAGACTTATTATTGAACGAAATAAATGAATAAACAAATATTTACTTTAGGTGTCTCTACCCCACAGTCTTCCCTGAGCTAAATGATTGTTACTCAGCCACAGGACATTTAAGACATTTTTAGAAATGCATTTAAGGTTTTCAAATTGGCAAGACTGGCACAGCACACCATTCCAAAAAGGGATGTAACAAGTAAATTAAGTATCTAACCTAAAATAGGTACAGCATCGCTCACTTTCGGGAGCATCTCCGTTACCATTATACTAAAGACTGTTAGAGAAAGCAACACTGTAACTCCTGAAAAAAATTCAAATTCACACAATGATTATAGCTACAGCAAAGCACCACGACTTTCCTCAGATCGAAATCTACTACTGCATCAACAAAGTTAAAAAAAATCATCAGGAAAAATCGAGTTGATTTTTTTACTCCCTAGAGGTCTTTTTTTGTTATCGTTGTCGTCCAACAACAAGTTATCGAAAATCATCAAGCTGTAGGAAAAACGTTTATCTGTACGTTGACTGCACACACATAAAATGTGTCAAAATGCTTTTTATGGAGTCACAGAATGTGTAAAATGAAAAGTTAACACTAAAAACATTTTTTGCAGTCAAGATTTTGTGAGATGAAATTCTGACTTCACTCTGAGTTAACTCCATAAAAAAATGTTTAGTGATATTTGAGATCAAAACATGCAGAGAAATTGCTGAGACATTACAATTTTTGCAATTGGGAATCAAGGAAAATTTTACCCTTGGAGATCCCCTCAGCTGGCTATAAATTAGTGTAAGGTATTGCTGTTAAATACTTGGTTGTTAGAAAATATCATATGATGTCAAGAATTCCTTTTTTGTTGACTGAATGTTTTCACTTGAAATTTTTGATGGTTTGTTGTTAGTTGTATTGACTACCAAATTTTGAATGTGTTGTTTTTTTTAGTTCGAAGGAAACTGGAGTCGAACGTTGAGAATGAACAAGAGACAATGTAAAGAATATGCCATACATTCAAAATGACAGAGTGTGCAACCAAGACTGTAAATTTTCTCTATTATTTGAAACAAACACCGAAAAAATGAATTGTTTCTCTATAGTTCAAGGCATGCAAGCAAAGATTACTCCTCTATTATGTATAGCTAATTTATGGCGGCGATAGATTCAGACATTCGAAATTTAAGTTTAAGGGAATTTATATTTTTACTAAAGCTTTTGCCAAATAATACTTCTACTTTCTATGAAATGTAAGATGTAGGAGCCTCTTGTGCGGTCCTAAGAAGGAATCTTTACAAAAACGGTAGATGTCATTGTTATTTGTTGTTGTTGCTGATCAAAAATTTTTAAGGATGGTTGACACTTTGGGTATAGAGGAGTCAGCTTGAGTGGTGTATCCCAGTGTCTCATAATAAAAATTGTTGAACTTCTTTCGTATTAGCTGTTTTAGCCACCGAAATCCAACTTCAAAAAAACCCTTGTTTCTATAAAAATTTATACACAGAGAGTAAGTTAGTTTTTAATACAAAAGAAATGTGAGAGTTGTTGACAACCACAAATGCAGAGAGAGTTTTTGTTAGTATGTTCTGAATCAGCGAGCAATGTTGTTTGGTTGCACTGTTTCATTAGGGAAACATATTTTTCTCTCATTTAATTAAACAATGAAATTAATTTTAGTGGAAAATAAATCACAAAAAGTAATTTAGATATCTTGTCATCAACATTTTCAGGTTACATTAAAACTAACACATTTAACACCATCTAGAAACAGAAAGGACTTTTGTTTGATGCTGTTGTTTTTTGGGTTACCTAGTAAGGGTACTGCATCACTTGTAGCAGGCATAGTTTCAGCCACTATTTGAGAAAAAACAGTGAGAGATAGGAGTATTGTGACACCTGAAAGAGGTACAAAACACTTGCAAAGCAGAGCAGTGACTAATTTATGGTTTGGTTTTTCAATACACACAAATGAGTGTTTTTTTTGAATGAGATGGTGTGTGTAATCCCTGAATTTTGATTTTGATTAGGAAGTTAGTTTTATTATGGAGAAAAAGAGATGAAGCGATAGAGATGAGTGGTGTCTGAGAATGAGTTTTGAAAATGTTGCTGTTCAATCATTTAGTGGCCTTTTTGTACTGATTTAAAAATTGTTTTACAACTAAAAAAATCCTGTCATTGAGTGATCAATAAGTTTCTTAATGCTGCTCTTTCAAATGGTTGCAGTTGCTTCTTTTCACTTTTATCCCATGAAGCAACTGTCTTTACCTAGCAGAGGATTGTCAGATGTGACAGGCATTGTTGCAGACACCATATTTAAGAATACAGTAAGACTTAGGAGAATAGTAACACCTGGAATAAATTTCAAATTATTATCACAATTTTGGATTCTGCTCTTTTAACCGTAGGTAGGTTAACATGTAACATTTTTGGCCAGAAATCATTTACAGCTAGATACATACATACCATTGGTTTTAGAAACCACCTGAAAACTGGAAAGCATCAAAATTTTAGTTCAGTGCGATTGGCTTTGAGAAATAAAAGCCATTTTCAAAGAGTTGAACAGTATCAACGAGGAACAAGTTGTAAAACTTTTTTTCATTCCAAATTCGAATCAGGCTCAGCTAATTCATCAAGCACAATACAGAACTCAGAAATCTATAAAAGCGCACGACTGAAAAGTCTACATTTGCGGTAACTTGGCAATCGTTACTGAGCCAATTCATTTATTTCTCTGGACAAAAAAGTCGAATCGGCAAATATAACAAGAACAGTGTGAAATAGAAAAGATAGCATGGTTCTCTGTGATGTTCATGTTTATGTTGTCTTAAACAGTTACAACTTAAACAAATTTTGTGTGATAAATAAGTGAATCTGAAACAACAGCCTTTCCTTTTAGACCTCAACAATGCAGCAACAGAAAGAGTTGATAATCTTATGGAGAGATTTGATTTTAGTATGACAATTTTTTGAGCGTCTTATAAACGAGGATCTCAATATCTAATTATTATCAAACTTCAGTGACAAACAAATCCTTTTTCTATATAGGAATGGTATATAAAATAATCAGAACAAACACTCAACCCAATTGTTTGTGTTCAAAGACAGACATTGTTTTCTGACTCAGGCCTCTCAAATAAATGACAAAATACACACCTTAATTTTTCTTTCTTATTCACACAAGCATTTCATAATAGCCTCTCACACTCTTCAACATTTTTTACATGCATTTTGATTGGAAGAAAAAAAAATTTAACATTTCTTTCTGACACATACAATCATTCCTTTTTTCCTTTGCCAGTTCAAACTTAGAAAGATTGCTGCTTTTTTGATCAAATGGTTGTTTATCTGCCCCCATTATCTTGCTCAAACTTTACCTAGCAAAGGTATTTGCAGTGATGTGATTGGCATGGCCTCACTGATACTTTGCTGAAACACTGTCAATGACAACAGGACAGTAACACCTGAAATGCAAGCAAGCATTTGCATACTATATGCTGTAAAAAACTCGAGTCGTAATGGTTGTAGCAAATGAAAAACTTCCATTTTACGGATGAACACCTTTAACTTCTTTGATATATATATACCTACTTTTCTGTACATCACATCTACAGTGTATGACAACAAATAAGTTCCAATTCTTAACAATTTGGAAAACTTATTTTAATTAAGGAACTTAAAGACTGAAATCATGCATTTGTAACTAATTTGGTTTATTGCATAAGCAATCCAAGGGCCATTCAAGGTTGCCCTTTGTCATACATGATTTTTACACAATATCTTAATTTTCAAAAGGTTCATGACTCATTATAAAGTATGGTCATGCTAACTGAATAATTCACCTATAGATGCAGTGACAAATTGTCTAGTCTAGAGTAAGTAAAGTTAACGAGATATTGCAAGTTGAAGCTTAAAAAACATCCCAAAAATTTTTGGAATCAAGAAAGTAAAAAGTTTTTGGGTAATTAGTGGTTGTAGCTTTTATATATGGCGGGAAAACAAATTATGTTGATGCCATCTACAGCAAATAAAAATCTACATAAGTGTTTACCCTCAAGTGAATAATCACTTTTTCAAAACATGCCATGCCTGTAGAATATACTCAGAGCAAATGAAAGTAACAAGTAGCTTTTTTGCCTTATTGAGCAAAAGAGACAAATAGAAAGAGCGATTTTCTCAAGCTTGCACATTCTCCCTAAATGAGTGGAAACATAAGATATCTTTTGTGGATATTGAATAAAATTTCTATTCTGGATCAATTGTCTCTTCGACAAATCTTTTATCTGACTGATCTGATCTATTTTCTACTTTTCAATATCTACAACTTCATTCATTCAAAAATAAATTGTGTATAACTTCAGCTATTTTTGACATCTATGACAAAAGTGGTAAAAAGAATGAATGGGGACTTTTTTTTGTCTGTCAAAGAACTTTTTAAAATATCAAGACACTCCTGAATGTTGGAGACATAGTTTTGTCTCATGGCTGTCAATATATAGAGTCCTTCTCAAGTGGAATTAAACTAGAGGAGAATTTTCAAACTTGAACAAAGGTTTATCGATAACGTATGAAAAATTCCTATGACTTAGCCTGGTTCTCTGGAAAAGCATAGTAACTGGAACCTTTTCAAACACCGCTAAACTTTTTCACACTTTGTAATTTTGAGTAAAAAGTAAGCAGAGTGAGCTGAGCCATTTAGGGACATGCAAAAATATGTATTCATAATAAAAATATTGTAACAACGCCTTGAAACGAATGACTTAGAAATTAAGCTATTGCAATCACATACAAACTGAGATATAAAAATATATGAGAAATGGAAACGAACGAGCATATAAAAAAGTGTCAATCGCTGTTAGCTGCAAATATGAAAAAATGTTCCTCAAGTGTTTCAAAAACTTTTTTGATGTTGTTGAAATACATATTTGGTTTCAATTGCTAAAACATAATAATGGAATGAATTCAAAATAAGTCAGAGTAATCTTTAGAAATGCTCAGCATGAAGCATTGAAAGTAGAAGCGACAAAAATTGAAATATCGTATTGAATATTGCCAATCAAAAAAAAATATTCGAGCTAATAATCTATCAAGATTCTTTGTACTTTATCTACAGTTGCAAAGCCATAATATAAATCGTGCGACAAACGCTGACAAACATAAAGAAACTTTGATAAAAGCAAGTGTGTGTATATATATATAACCATAGTAAGAAACATTGATTAGAAAGCTATTTGATGTAATAATGACACGCTGCGTTTGAAAGAAGAAGAACGTTTGTCTAGATCGAACTCATCCAAAGTCCTTCTTTGGCTTGGAACAAACTCAAAATTGTTGAATTGTGTTACAGTTGATCATACACAAAAAGGCGTAGAAAGGTAGTTCTACCTGAAGGTTTGGTTACTACATGTGCGGGATCGGTGGATATAAAAAGTACAACATGTTGATAATAACCATTTATTTTGAAAGAGCAGGATGGAAAAGGCAAAACTCAATTAAGTTCCTTTGTTTTTTGTTGACAGAAGAACCATTTATTACTTTGGTCAATTTTAAGCCAATCGGAAATAACCATGGTGCCCGGATACTAAATTTAACAGCAACATGCCCCTATGATTGAATGAATTTCTAGTGTGTCTCAGTCTCTTCCAACTTTATATTCACCACCAGTTTGATCATTCATGGCTAACTTTTTTTGTCTGGGTAGTTGTAGATATTTCACGAGAAAATTGCAACACATTCTTGCTGAAAATAGAAGCATTTTACAGGCAAAAACTGGATGAAACTACGACTTGGAAGATGAAATACCTGCATCCTTCAACTTTGATTTTTCCAAAAATAGTCTGACTTAATAGAAAGTCTAGAAATGCTTGGGAAAACTCTTGAAAAGTATATGGGAATCTAGAGAGCTTCCTTATAGAAGTTAAAAAATACCTTAACACAATGGCTGACACTTTTTGTGGCTTTCAAGCAGGTCAAAAAAACTACTTGGTGACGAGAAACTCAACGGTTTATTGAATGAAATGAACAATTTTTAAGTAACTTTATCTTAATCCTCATATTTTGATTGCATAGAGAGATTACCATTTCAAAAATTCGGGTTGAAACCGGTACCAATCATGCAAGCCAGCTTTAAACCTCAAAAATTGTCAGCTTCAAGTGCTTTTTTTCAAAAGTGCTTCAACATTTCTTTGGATAATTAGATGGCAGATTTTCCTTCAAAAAATAGAGAGAGAGAGAGAGAGCATGCCCCATGCAAAAAGGATAAGGCTGGAGTTTCATATTTGTTCTTGTCTTGACAATAATTTTGTAGAAAAAGAAATATTCACAAAATAATAACAGTAATTGCATGA
>Ga0194133_10004124_pt1 | contig 19870 bp, 9 predicted proteins | sample TA2KigOf40mmetaG_FD_155448 | JGI IMG/M metagenome (GOLD analysis project Ga0194133, IMG submission 155448) | Freshwater microbial communities from Lake Tanganyika, Tanzania - TA2015055 Kigoma Offshore 40m | ecosystem: Environmental > Aquatic > Freshwater > Lake | place: Tanzania: Lake Tanganyika...
GTAAGACTTAGAATATACTTTTTAATCTTTACCTCAATCATTTTTTTCACATCAAAAGGTATCTTTGCTGCCATTCATGCTGTGCCATCCTTCAAATGGTTGAATGACAGAAGCTCAGAGGCTGGAGTTCCACTTCTGGCAGTTCACTTTAGCAAAGATGATGTTGATTATGTTGCTTTGGAGCCCTTCAATCCTGTTCCTTTGGTGGCAAATGAAAGGGAGGAGGATGTAGACAGCTGCATCTTCAAAGGCCATTTGATGAGTGAGACTGGTTCTTCAATTGTCATGACTGGTGGCTGTCCATACTCCATGACATTTGAGGTGTTTTTAAAAAAAACAGTTTCATCTTTGTTTCTTACCTTACTTTAGATGTTCTTTTAGATGTTGATAACTTCAGAAAAACTCACCTCTCACATGCTTAAAGTGGAAAATGGTGTTGTCACTGAGTTAGAGTCACCTTTCAAGGATTCCCAAAAGGTTGAAAATTAAATAACAATTTAGTAGATGTGTATTTTTGGTGAAAAATGTTGAGCCCCACATGAGCAACAAACATGACGACAATGTCATCTAAGGCAGCAGCCATATTACAAACTAGCCGTGAAAAACCCACATATCTCAGCCCCCAGACAAAATTTCAAAAATCCCTTGAGTAACTTTTTTGGCATAAAAATGAGACGTCTATACACAAAATTTCAGCTGTCTATAGACTTAATACTAAGGGAGGAGTTTGGGGTGACGGACGGACAGACGACGTGAGTGAAAATCTACCATTGTAAAAATTCTAACTTGTGCTTGTGTAGATTCATTTGATGCTAACGCACAGTCAACAGTTTTAAAAGAGTCCCCGCAATTTATGTAGAATTGCATCATTCAGATCACTTTTATTCTGACTGAGGGTGCCTTGTTGATTTTTCACAAATGTAGGGTTGAAACATGACTGGCAAGGCCGGGTATTGAGGTCACAATCTTAGTTCTCAGTCAGTTGCCTTTTGCCTCTCAGTCTACATATTTATAATTGACATTGACAAAAGTGTTTTTTGATAATTTCATTTTATCTTTATTACAGAGTGATGCTTTGCACATCTTTGGCCAATCATCTTCAGAAAAGTCTGTTTTTGAACGTCAAAGTTTGCCATCTTCAGGAATGACGTAAGAAAGTTTTAATTTCTTTCAGAACTTGATATGATAAAACATCTTTACAGATTGAAAGTTGGAGTTCAATATGATCAGTTGTTCAAAGGCCGATTTGGAGCTGATTCTGTAAATGCTGTGAGAAGAGTTTTAGCATATGTTCAACAGATTTACAAGTAAAAATTGACAACTTAATTGTGAAATTTTTTACAAAAAAAGGTCACACAATTTCTTTTTCAGTCTTCCATCTTTGACAACTCGACTAAACATCAATACTTTGTTTATCAATGAACTCCCTGTATCCTTTAATGGAGGAGCAACAAATGGAAACTTGTATAGTGTTTTTTAGTGCATATACAAGACAAAAAAATAGAAATTACATTAAGATGAAACTTTTACCTTAAGGAATTTGGCTCAGCAGTATACCAGCTCTTCTGTCAACTCCAATGTGTTTGTTACATACAATAATGGACAATATGGGATTGTTGGACTTGCCTATCTTGGAGTTGTTTGCAATCCAAATCAACAAATAAGATCAAACATAGATGTTTGGATTGGAAGTGATTTGCTGTCTGGCTTGGTATTGTATAATATGTCTAAAAAAACTGCAGGTTTTTTGAGCAAAAAAGTACTTTTCAGATCATCTCTCACGAGATTGGGCACAACCTTGGCATGAGCCATGATTTTAGCAATGGGACCCCAGGGTCTCCAAGGTATGACTCAACTGGGCGTACTTGCACAAACATTGGAGGAGTGATGGATTACAACCAGGTATTGAACTGACAAACAAAATTATGATTTCAATGTTTTACACTAAAAAATTTGCTTAAAGATAATCTTAGGAAACTAGATGTTCAAGTAACGGCTCTGCCTGGAATAAAATGCACCCATGGGGATGTTAGGGGCTCAAACTAGGACTTGAGCATTCCTCAAGTATCTAACAAGGGCTGAGCAAAATTGGGTTAAGTATGGTCCAATGATTCTTTTGTGATGATGTGAAATATAATGATTTATAGATAGGTACTTACAGTCTATAAATTTTTGTCAACTGTTGATGTTAATGCTTGATCAGCACCTCATATTAAGTGCTTTTGTTAACTGGGTACTGCATGGCAATACGAGTTTTTCCTGACCGCAATTTTCCCAAACACATATTTCCCTGAAAAAAATTGGAGGTTAGATTTTGTTATCCAATACTTTCCTAAATTTTTTTGGAAAAATGCATTCAGGAAAGTGTTTTCGATAAAACCTTAGTTTACCAATTTCAGGAAAAATCCGTTTGTGAAAAATGCATAGTGCTGTGCTGTACTACTTTACATATGTTATAATTACCTCTGGACTTATAAGGGCAGTGCCTGGAATTGAACCTCTGATTTCTCTGATCTGTTATCCACCCTCAGTCCATAGCAGTTCAAATTATAGCAAACTAGCCAACCGGGCCCCGGCGCTGCCCGGTAAAAATTTGATGAGCTTACTTCACCCATCTGGACATTTTACGTTACTCAAAGTTTTCTCTCCCTTGACCCATTTGGGTTTTAGGGGTTGGGTTGGCACCTGGCATCAAAACTCAAGGAGTAGACGCAAGTGACAGACGTACAAACAGCCATCCATAATGGGGCTGAGCCCCATATAAAAATACTTAACTCCTCATGATTGGTGTGCTCACTCGCAGAAGTAACATGTCTTTCAAGCACTTTTTTCGAATGGAAAGTAGTCAGGCACCACAATTGTATCTTTATATCCTTTTGGCAGAGATCAATCACTTGGTCTAGATGCAGTGTTGAAGACTTCACAAGATATTTTGCTAGAAATCAGCCTTTCTGTCTTCTACCTGGTGGCAATCCAGGAGGTGTAGTGACAAATCAACAACAATGTGTAAGAATTTTTTTTGACTGGTTTCTTCAAACAAAGTTATTGATGGTTATTTGAACACAGATTGCAAATGGTCGAAGTTGTGTCTCTCCATGTGTAAGATAATTAGATTTATAAAAAAACTTTTATTATAAGTAAGTGTACATATTTTCGACATAATTAGAGAGGTGTTGGATTTTCATCAAGCTATGTTTGCAATTTCTCAGTGGGCAATGTCCAATATAGATGCTCTTGCAGGTTAAAGCATTTAGTACTTATTTCCAACAAATATGAGTGAGAAATTTTCTGTTAATTTTGCAGCTACTTTGCTGGCCAGGGTCGTGCTGTTGTTGAAAAATTGCCACCCATGAACTCTACAAGTTTGGCTTCTGATGCTGTTGTAAGTAAGCTGCCTGAAGTGAATTCAACAGCCTTCATTGTGGCTCCCTAGATTTCACAGCAATCATCACTTCAATTTGGAAAATGGAATTATCTCTGAATAAGCTAAATAAATGCATCATTTGACATGTTTATCAATTTGAAAGTTATCAAAGGGTTCATTTTCAAGCTCCATTTATAACATCTATATAGCTAAGTATTGCTGGATTATAAGGTTAGAAAATATTTAATAGATCTGTGATCTCAGGTACCCAACAGGAAACACCTTTGAATGCAAACTGATTTATTCAGTGAAACACATCTGTTTATATACATTCGGATCAATGTGCTAAGGCTGGATGGGCGGCGGCTCTGTCCTGGTAGCTACAACAGGCAGGCCTTAGGAATGCAGGACAGCCCTGTTGGGAGCAGGGGATTATGAAACATGGCCTGCGGTGTGCAGGGTATAGGTGTTATGAAACACAGGTGTCCTTGATGAGGTCATTACCTTAAGTGATGAGATCATCAAAACCTGTCTCCACCACTTTAATTGCCATATAGAAGATGAACCATAGGCTGCCTGCCCACTCTCTGGGTGTTGCTCGATTGCATTGCTCATCAATCTTTTCTCTCGTTAGGTTTCTGCAGTAGTCTTGTTCTGCAACCCTCATCACTCTGTAGTTCCTTGCACCTTGCTTCCAATAGCATCCAGTTTTTGTATTTGAGGTCGGTGTCATCCATAAGACAGAGCCAAAGTAGACCATAGAAAAGTAAAATACAGTGATCAGTTTAAGAGCTATTTCTTTGGTTAGGAATTTCCAAATAATTTGTAATCTATGGATATACCCATTCGCCTTACCAATGACTTCATGTGTTTGTTTAGTCCAATCCAGGTTATGACTAAAGTTAATACCTAGTACTTTTAGTTCGGGGGTTGACTTAATACTAATATCTCCTATGTTTAGTTCACAAGTTTCAAGCCTTTGGTCATCATTGGCTAGAGCTCCTCAAGAAAGTAGACTTTTCCACTTCAAAAGAAAAAGTGATTCACATCAAAAATTATTGGAATAAATTTGTTAATAAAAGTTAAAAATTGTGCTGTAAAGAAATTTGTATTTCCATTAAAGAATCAAAATAAAATTTTTAGTTTGTGGTGAAGTAAATTTGACAATTTTTTTTGATATTTTCCTGGTTTTATGACAAAAAAATCAAATGATTTAATGATTGCAGTACTAATTTTACAATCAAAGATGGATATTTTCAAATTAGATAATGAGAAATAAATTATTTAGTTTGATGGGCCAGAAATGGCTGGTGGTTGTTTTCCCCTTAGAATATATTCTTCACTTGCATTGTGCCATCCATAAAATCCATAGACAAATATTCCCGTGGTGATCCAGACAGCAAATCGGATCCTGAAATTGATTTAACAATTCAGTATTGTTGCACAATTTTTGGTTTTGGCTGAGAAAAAGACTTTACCAAGTAGCTTCTGATAGTTTCATCATTAAGTAAACATTGAAGAAGATGCTCAACATGGGCAACAAGGGAACCAGTGGAACCTTGAATCTCAATCTTTCATTGGTAGTAGGTTGCATGTAAAGGCCTGTCATGGAAATCTGAAATTGAAAACTTTGTAGTTTCTTCACATTTTGAAAATTACCATATTGATAAAAATATCTTACAGTCAAAGCTAAAAGTAGAATTGAGATAATGGCATATTGCAATCCACCATTGGACAGGAAAATCATGACAGCTAGGATAAAAATTTGTCATTTAATGATGCAAACATTAATATTTTCTTTCATTAAATTACCTGGCAACATTGTGCTCAAGATGGCTGAGGCAAGAGTTAAGAATGATGAGATTTGTGAAGTTCTAAAAACATGAATTTCTTGGATAATGTTGAAAAAACTTTCAAAGTCAATTACCTCTCAGTTGGAGATTTGAGCTTCTGATGGTTAAAACAGAGCTTAATCATGTAGACCAACTTTTCCTTGGCACTTATCTGTAGATGCACAATTAAAGGAGATCAATTTATTCTTACATTGAAACAAAATGTTTTACATTGGCCTTTGATCCATGCATCAAGTAGAGACTTTCATCAGCAACATAAACAAGGTCCTCATTCTCTGCATCTTTCTTTCCTGCATCATTTTCCAAGGGAGTAACTCCACCTGAGGGTACAGTTCCAGCTTCAGAGGTTGAATCAATATCCTAAAAAGCAGTGTTGTGGTGAGATAGATTGTTAATTGCTTGGGAATATGAAAATCCGCCATATCACGATACATCAAATGATTTTTACCAAAAATATTCTATTTGCAAATTGGTAATTATAGATATAATTTGTCAAATCACTATTCGTCTAATCGTAGGATCATATTTTTTACCTAATTCATGATTCAGCGAATTTCATTTTTCATTTCTTTTTTTGACAATTAAGAACTTTTCTATACTTATCTATCTATATCTGTAAATGAAACAAAAATTTGATAAATCATAAATTTGGTAAAAAATATCATCCTACGATTCCAAGAATAGTGATTTCGCCAATCGTGAATTTGGTAAAAAATATCTTTTGACGAATCACATTTTTGGTAAGTAGTTGATTCAACGCATCGTGATTCTGCGGATATTCATAGCACCAATTAATGCTCTTCTACTTACCAAGTAATCATTCTTGACAGGAGTTGAAGTCTCACTGATTGGCACATGTCTGTAGCGAAGGATAACCACACAGACAGCAACAATTGTGTAAGCCATCAAAGTGCCAATGGACATCATATCAACAAGGTTCTTCAAGTCAAAAAACATTGCCATCAAGCCAGTGAAGAGTCCAGACAAAATAGTGGCTCTCAATGGGGTCTGAAAAACACTTGATTTTGAATATTTACAACATTTCAAATAAAATGAATTATTTCAGATACAATATCTTAGAATCATCATACCTGAAATCTTGGATCAATAACAGACAACCATCTAAAGATTAGACCATCAGAAGACATGGCATAGAGGATTCGAGGCAAAGGAAACATTGATCCAAGAAGGCTGAAGTAGTACAAAACTTAGAAGTCAAAAAAAGGGGTTTGATTGTTTAATTATTCATCCAAACAGACCTGGTTGAGAGTCCAAAAAGAGCTCCAAGAGCAACAATCCATCCCACAAAGTCCCATCCAACCTGGATGAAGTTTATTTTAACAAAATGTAGATCTTTTTATGAAATTAAATGAGCTTACATGCATAAAAGCAAATGGCAAAGGAGCATTTGCATCCTGCAAGTAGTAGGGGACCATAAGAGTTACTGCTGAAGAGACACCAAGGTAAGCCAAAAACACCAATGTTAGAGAGGCATAAATGGAGACAGGGATGGAAAACTGAGGGTTCTGGGTTTCCTCTCCACTAAAAATACACTTCATTTAAGTAAAGTCATTGACAAATAGACTGAAAAAGGGTTGTAAGTCACCTTGTGGCAATGGTATCGAACCCCACATAACCGTAGAAGCAAGTTGCAGCTCCAGCAAGAGTTCCACTTATTCCATAAGGGAAAAATCCTCCAGATCCATAACTAATTTTTCAAAAAAATTAATATTAGCTTCTAGATATTTGCCATTTCATCTGAAAAGAATCTTTTTACTCTTTATCTTGGGGCAGTTCCTCTGCAGGAATTGACCAGTTGTGGGGGTCAGCCTTGATAAATCCAGATATGGTCACAAATATGACAACAGCCACATTGAGGATGGTCAAGACATTGTTGAATCGAGTTGACTTTTTGACACCAATGCAAAGAACTCCGGTCAATAGGAGACTGATTGAGAAGGCACAAATGTCAGGATAAGGAGACAAGAAAGAGACCTGATTGAATTTAAAGATAGCTTGAATGTCATAAACAGATTTGGTTAAAAGACTTTTTTACATACATTGATTGGAAGAGCCTCTGTGAGTGCATTCTCCATGGACTTGTTCATCAAACTGTCCAAATAGCCAGAATATCCTCTTGCCACACTGGCAGTTCCAATTGCATATTCCAAAATCAGATTCCAGCCAATTAGAAATGCCACACCCTCACCTATGTGACCAGTTTTCTATTTATGAAAAATTAACTTTTCATACTTTGGAAATGCATACCAACAGTAACATAGCTGTAAACATAGGCTGATCCAGCTCTTGGAACTCGAGCTCCAAGCTCTGCATAACAGAGTCCAGACAGGCTTGATGCTATCCCAGCAATAAGGAATGACAAAACTACTGAAGGTCCAGCTACATCTTTTGCCACAGATCCGGACAATACATAGATTCCAACTCCAAGAGTGGAACCAATACCCAAGAAGATCAAATCAAAAGTGGACAGGCACTTGTTTAACTGACTGCAAAAAAACAAAGTTGGCTATTTGAGATTGAACAAAAACTCTTTTGATATGATAGCTTTACCTGGAATCCTGTACATAGAGACCTCTAAGGCGTAAGAGCCTCGTGCCCACAGCCTTAAGAATCATTTTTAAGATCTTTTCCTCTCAAGTCTTGATCTAACATGTTTTCCTGTGACCCTATTAATAGAAAAATTGAGTGAAATTGTCACATTTAACCACAAGAATTGCATCACAATTTCAAACTTATCTTTTGCATAATTTTTTAAAAAAAGAGACAGATTTCTTTTTTAACAACCTTTCCCCATTTCAATAAGATAAATTTCTGATACTCTTCATCCAAAATGGTCTTTTTTTCATGGTAATGTGATACAAAATCAACAGGTTTGATTATTTTTATTGACTTAAATCAACATAAGTAATTTCACTTTTGCTTCTTATTTCACAAAAGGGATTATATTTACATTGATTCTTTGACATTTTTCATTTCTACCTTTACCTTTAAAAACATCTGGTATGAAATCTCATTAAAAATAATCAACCATATGGATAAGAAATTTTAGACTCAACCAAATTACACTTCACTTTCTGTAGAAAGTTTTTAAAAGAATCTACAATATTTCTCATTTTGATTTACTGATAACCATCAAAATTTGATATCATGAAAACCATTATATATTTCAAATTTGAATTACTTACTTTAATTTTCTGCAACTCTGTTGAGGTTCCAGCTTAAAGTGTCAGTTGGATTTTTCCAACTTGATAAGAGATATGTGAGGGCGGCAAGGCTCATGTTTTTGATCAAAAAGAAAGCACCAAAGGAAGGCAAAAGGAAAGCTTTCATGGATTTATACAGAATATATGTTATATCATTAATGTTATTAAAAGGAAATAGCATTGATAAGAAATCTAGTCAGCACAAAAGCAATTCATTTGCCAAACATAAAAAGAACAATAAATTTATTGAAATACAAAAAAATCTTCATCTTTTGATCAGCTGATTTGAGAGAAAGCAGTTTCCATCTATTGCCAAGCCACAACCTTGCAAGGCATTACCACAAAGTCAAAATATGAAAATTACAGATGCTGAGATCAAATTTGACATTTTTGTAAATTGAATGTGTGTGGCATATGTCAGATAATTAATGTGAGGAAGATCATCAAAGATGTGGTAAATTGCTGTAGCAAGCACGGTGTTAATTTTTATCAAGAAAAGAAGCCATTAAGAAAAATTCCAATCAGATCCATTGAAACAGAAGTAGATAATTAACTTAATTAACAAGCTATACACATAGTAGAAGAGAAAAAATAATTAGCTCTCTTCTGCCATAATCAAAAGACAATTTTCTATAGAAAATAGCTTGAAAAGATTCCTCATCAAACTTTATTGTTGTTCTTCAATCAAACATTAACTTTTCAACATTTCATATAACCTACAGGTCTACAAACTTTCTCAGAAATAGTTAGGATTTGGGTCTGATCAAAATCATAGCTGTCTGAACCCCATCTTTTTCGAACCTTTTGGGGAATAAAAAAACTTTAGCTTTTTTTAAATGTTTTTCAGAATATTTGATTTACCTCTGTTGCTATTCCATAGACAATCCCCACAACAATTGCTGTGGCAGCAATAATTCTAAAAGCCTGAATTGTTCCCAACTTGTCTATAAGGAATCCTCCAAATAAACCACTGAGTCCACGACCAACACCATAAAAACTAGACCCAAAAATACTCTCAACTGTTGCAGCTGTTGAAAGTGGTGACTTTTCTTGTATGAAACAAAAGACTGTGATGAGCAATAAGTTGGTACTGAGGGCTTCAGGATTTCAAAAATTAAGTACCATCCTAAGAAAACACTGAATTGATATAAAATTCTACAAATTGTTTTCAACTAGGGTTGGTTACCAGGTGCTGTTATAATTGAATATCCAACCAAACGAATTGCATAAAGAAACATAGACAAAATCATAATTTTTCGGTAAAAACAAAGTGTTTTTCTGATTTGTTGTTGAAGTTTTCAATTCTTACTTGAGAAAAGGTCAACAGGAATGACTGTCAATGTCCCTACAGCTAATGAAACTCCCATCAATAGTTTAGGAGAGCCAAGATCTTCCAGGAGCCAGAACAAAAAGTTTTCAAGGAATCCCCAGACAAATCCTGAGCATGAAAAGGCTTTTTGAATCTGAGATCCACTTTGAGAAGACAAATTGCTGTCACAGACCTTAGCACAAAGTAAAGAATGATGACTGACAAATAGGAATCTTCAGGGTCTGATTCTGAGTGCTGCTTATCTATGAGCTGACCTTTATGACATAAAACAAAAAAGTAATTTTGAGCTTTAAAATACATCTATTTTACTTGCATAATTTTAAAAGCATGTGAATTTTTGGATAAATTTTTTTACCTGACAAAGGTCCAAAAATAACTCCACCAAGAGTTCCAAAAAGCTTTTGAAGTCCATAATCTCCTCCATTTTCTTTGATGATGGCAACAAGTGCTCCCTCAAAGAGCATTAGTGATGATGATCTGAAAATATCCAGAATGAAACGTACAGCCTGGAAAATAGAGTTATTTTTTAACAAAAAAAGTCCATCATCATCTTCACTTGTTTTTCAAATAACCATGTAGTGCCAAAAAGACATCTCCAGCCAATGATTATTTCTTTTTGAAATTTGAACTGATGTCTCTTGTGAGCAGTTTTTTGGATCACATTTCATCTATACAAAAAATTGCAGTTATGAGACAAAGTTTAATTAGGTTGTTTAAAAACATTTACTTCAAAGCTTTTCATTTCACTTTCATTCAAGAATTTTGCTGAAAAACTTTGATTTCCATTCCAATAGCTGAAACTCTCATCTTTAGTGAATGTTGAAAAGTTCCCTATATATAAAAAGTAAAATTGAATCATTTTTTATTCTTTCATAAGTCTTGAAAATATTCATAGACTTTATGCTTAGATCCATTACTCATATTTTTTTAGTCTTCCCAACTAATTTTTTACCTTTCAAGCCTGAAATAAAAGTGTACAATATTGTATTTCACTAATTTTGATTATGCTTCCTCACTTACTTTTGAAACTTGATGAAAAACTAATCTCAACCTCAATTTAAGGCTTTCAATTCAATTTCATCTTTCGTCAGGCAAAAATGGTTAGATCAAAAACAATTAACTATTTGCATTTATCATTCCAAATTATTTTATCTGAATTTTGACAGGAATGTAAAACAGTCATCACAGTGTGGATTTTATTGATTTCAAGTTTTGGCCAAGGTGAATTTCTTGATAAAGATCATTTTAAGATTGTCCCAGATTTCAGTGATTATGAGGTAATTTCCATTTGATCACTTTTCTAAAAAAAATTTTGATCTAGATTTAAATCATTTTTTCCAGAATGTTGAGTTAATTTCCAGACTTGACATGCTTATAGAGCATTCACAGGAACAATTTGTTAGAAGTAATAATAATAAACCAGAACCAAAATTGCCTTCGGGTGACATCAAGGTCAACTCTTGCGGTAAGAATGTGTTTTAGAAAGCTTAAAAAGTTACTTCCTTGCTCAATTTTAGCATTTAATTTACTTTTTGCTAACTGTAACACCCCCCTTTCCTTGTTTATTTTTCGAGAAACCCTACCAAAAATAAGGCTGTGTATGCAAGTTTGAATGGAATACTATGAGTTTAAGATGTCTACACGTGTATAATGGCAGTTTACAACAAAATTTACACCGTTAACACGTGTATTCTGGTGTGCCATGTGTAAACAGGGGCAATACAACTGAAAGCAGGTGGATACACCTGAAAGTTGGCATACAATGTCTTATTTTTTGGTAGGGAAAGCTTTCAGCAGCATGGGTTCAAAGAGAACCTGGGCCAGGGTTCAAATCATTTGATACCCAGGATCCATTAGGCCGCAGCCAAGTAAAAAGGCCTTTGTGGCTGCAAGAATTCACAGCATCTGGCTGGAGAGGCTTAAGTGAAGGCACCCTAAGCTTTGGACCCTGGGATACCACAAAATTACAAAAAGGGATCTTTAAACTATAAATGGTGTCTTAAACCTAAAGAATTCTAAAGTTTCTCCAATTAATATTTTATTTAGGTTGTGTAAAAAGTACATTTCAGCTTCCATCAAGTAGAATAGTTGGAGGACAAATAGTTCAAGAAAATTCTGTACCCTATCAGGTAAAAAGTGGAGTAACTCTCATTTGTGTATGAAAAATGTTAGTTTTAAGTCAATTTCCTTGATGCATTATGTTTTCAGTTGATGAGGCAAGAATTAAAACTTGCCCATAATGGAACTTCTTTTTATATTTAAAAAAATTAATGAATTTCCCATTTTATATATTTGACTCACCCTTTTTTCATTTGCCATCAAGATTCATTTAACTCCTTTGAAGTTTACAAGATATTTCACCCTTGGTTGATGGAAATTACTAAATGCTTTCCCTGAAGTATTGTAGGTCAGGTGTATTTTTTATTGGAGACTAAATTGACTGAATTTCAAAAATCATCATCCTTCACAGTCTAAAAAACTGTTAGTTTTGACCATTTTCCAGGTTTTAGTATTTTGTAAAGACAAGAAAAGATTATGTGGAGGAAGTATTCTCAACAGGGTATAAGCTTAATGAGTAAAATTCTAAAAAAAACCATCAAAATTTAGACTATTGATATTTTTAGCATTATGTTATTACTGCAATGCATTGTGTTTTTGACCAAGTGGCCGATTCCAGCCAATTGTATGTTTTCCCTGGAATCCATGAAATTTGTAATTCCAGCTTGGAAGCCTTTTCTAAAAAAGTCAAGGTTGGTAACAAAACAAAAACTTAAATTAGATTTTCAAAAAGAAAGCTGTCTTTAATAGGCTGTTAAAGTGAATCCTGAATTTCCTTACAATTCAACAAATTTCATGTATGATATTGCTTTGCTGCAGGTAACTTTTAAAGAAACATGTTTTTTTAATTAATTAAGTAGACGGGTATTTTTGCACAAGAAAAAATACCTAACCGCCAGCTCGCAAAGATATAAGGCATAATTAATTCAAATTAAAAGGTAGAGGAAAGTTTATAAAACAATATTTTTTTTAGTTTAATGTTTGAATAAAAAGTCTTATTTAATAAACTTTTCTTTAGCTCTAAAATTGTAGGAGCTATTAAAGACTTTTTTGCAATTTTTTGCTGTTTTAAAATGGCGCCGCCAGTTCCTTCAGAGGCCAGAGCTGCCTTTTAATTACCTACCTCAACTTCTAGACATAACATCAACAAACTTATAAAATATAAAATATTCCCAATGAAATTCTCTTTTGAAAAATTTGAAAACATGCTCAATAGCACCAATGGTTAAAGCCCATTCCCTGGCCAAAATTTTGGGAAAAAAATATGTGAAGCTGTCGAGAAAAAATTTCTCTTTCCAAAGGTCTAAAAATATTCCATTTAGCACAAAAACTCAGGGAGGAGTAGTATTTCAAAGTTAACACCTCTGACCCTTATAGAGAAAACGTCAACAAAAAACACAATAAAAAATGTCAAAAAAATGTCACAGAAAGAAAGATGGACATCCACTAAAAACCGCTAAGCTAATGAAAATTCTGAACTCGCCACTCGCTTCGCTCACTGGCGGATAAAATTATACCATATGCACCAGTTAAATGCGGAAAATTCAAAAAAATATTTTAATACTTTACAAAGTGAGGAAAAATAATCAAAAAATTAAAAGTAACACTTTTTTCTGAAAGTTTAATGAATTGACATTACTTTAAATAGATTTTCTTTTTCATAACTCTCACCATACCTGAGCATGACCCTGGAAAAGATTGCTGCTGGAGATGAAAAAGTCATAAAATAAACAGGGCCATAGCTCCATTATTAATCACTTTAGAGCCATGATTCTTGCAATTACTTTAGTCAAGTGATTACTTTTTCATATGCCCTATTAAAAAAATCAAAAAGATTTAAGGCTTGTAAGCCAGGAGTATAAATTTCATCTTTAAAGGCCATTTTTTTCCTTTTTCCACCACAATCAATCTCAATTTTTACCAATCAAGTGATATTTTTTTAACAAATTCAATCACTTTCATTCTAAGACATTAAAAGATTTTATTCCTGGATGTTTCAGGACCAGAACAAATTTTTTTTGCCATAATTTTACTTGTGAGATTGCTGAGAGATGCTTAAATCTATTTTTCATTTTCCGAATTTTAGTGGAGCATACGGTTCATGAATATGCTGCCTTATTTTCAGTCAGGTTTGAAATGATTTTTGAATAATTTCAGCTGCAAGTTGAACTGGTTTTCAGCAAGACAATTCAGCCACTTTGTTTACCACCAAAAAATCTCCAAATCACTGGAAATGAAATGGCATTTGCCAGTGGCTGGGGTGCCACCCATGACAGTTGAAATTTTTTAAGTTTTCTTTTTCAAGACAAAATGATGAAATTAAGGATTTGAATATGTTTCTAGCTAAGGGAGTTTCCTGCTTTCTTCGATTTGTCAATCTACGCCCCTGGACTGACAAAGAGACTCAAAATTCACTGCTGAATGAAGCCTATAATTATTATTATAATATGGGATTTCCTACAAGGTGAGAGTTATAAAATGAAAATATTACTAATCTGCTGCAGTACAGACTTAGGCAATGTTGATCCGCAATCAACAACCTTACAAGAGTCCTGCTATAAACACAATGACGTCTATGGGCTCTGCAGACTATTACTACCCGGACTGAGGTTGCCTTGTTGATATTTATTTGCAAACTTGGGTTGAAAAATTGCAGGCATGGCCACAGATTAAACTGACAACCTTAGATATTAGATCTCGGCCATGGTGATTTAATTAAAATTGTTGATGGCTAAATGTTGAAAAATTTCTACTTCGACACTAAAGCAAGTTAATGCGAGTATGTTTTTCATCTCAAACTAGCAGTTCAAGAGTGGTTAATAAGCATTTATCCATGCTCATATATGTAGGTAGCACACACGGATATCAGCATTTAGATTTAAGTTACAGTACTATATTACTTTTGATCACGCATCTTTTCATCCACATTTGATTCACGAGCGCCCCTGATCAGCGCCCTCCTGTTTCACATGTCCATAAAAGGCCTATGTGCCTTTAGAATGTTATCTAGAAATTCTCTATGTGCTTAGATGTAAGTTTCTAAGAGTAGATAGTATAAAGACCTCATTTTATAGGATTTTTTTCTATTCTCGTGTGTTTATTTTAAGTGTTTCATCACTAACCCCAATAAAGTATTATGAACATCCTTTACATCCGTCTTTTATTTCTTAGAAGAGATTATTGTTCGTAAGATAGGTTATTTACAAGATATTTGCAACATCACTTTCTCATCTTTGCGTTCACTCACGTGATCGCTTATACTCCTTTAAATATAACAAAATAATTAGTCTATTATCCACTTCACTTCAGTTCAATGATTGCAGCTGGTTTTGCAGAGGGAAATAAATCTACTTGCCAAGTAAAGAAAATTTTATTTCTATATTGCTGTTAAAAAACTCCAAGTCAATTAACATTTATTTATACAGGGAGACTCTGGTGGCCCTTTGGTTCTAGTAAATTCAGATTGGAGGATCGAATTACTTGGCATCACATCTTGGGGTATAAAATGTGGTTTGGTAAGGAAATATTTTAGGGTAAAAATTGCAACTTTGAAGTTAATTATGATAATTTCATTTTTATCCAAGCCAAACTACCCTTCAGTTTTCACAAAAGTGGACTTTTTCAATGATTGGATTCGCTCAACAATTCAGGTCTTAAAATAGTTAAATATTTTGTTTCAACTAAAATCTTTTCATTTAAAGCACATGTTGATCCTTGCTGGGTATCTCAACATTTTTTAGTATGCCATGCAACTCTTAGTCATTAAAGGCACACTAGGTTTTTTATGGCTACCCCGGGTGGGAGTGATTTATGGCTGTTTTATTCAGACCAACAGTTCAAGACCAGCTAAGCCACCCTCCTGGCTTCAACGCAATGCCTCCTACTGTGCCCTCACCCTCATCGATGTCGAGTCATGGTACAGACGCTAGGGTTTTATATATATTGGATGGCATGTTAGCAAGTTCATTTATAAAAGAGAGACACCTTTTAAAATTGTTTTATACAAGATTTTGTATGGGCACTTTTTATTAGTGACACTGAGGGGATAGTGTTGCTCATGGAGGGTTCTGTACTTAGCAGCAAAATCACACATAATTTTAAGAACATTTGAGGCAACTAGGGTTCAAAGGTTACCAGATTTTGAACCTATGATCCTTAGATACCCACCCAGATACCATGAGACTAGCACTTTAACAAAAATAGTAATTTTTATAGGATGGGGAATGTTCATGTTCTCCCTCACCATGCAATTTAGAAGATCCAATTGGAGACAACAATATTTTTGAATCAACAACCTCTGTAACAACTACTTTGGTTACAACAACAACTTCAGCTACAACTTTGCCAGAGAGTTCATCATGTGAACCTAATTGGTACGGTGACACATTCTGTGACGAAGTGAACAATGTTGCAGAATGTTCCTACGACAAAGGGGACTGCTGCAACAGACTTGTTGTAGATTGGAATTACTTTTGCAAGTAATGAATATCAACAAAAAACTAATCTAAAATTTGGATTCCAAATAGCATTTCTTTAGTAAATGTGAATGCTGCATTCCAAACCATCCAAATTACACATGTAGTGAAACTACTACTCCTGCAATGACAACTACAACAGCAACTACTACAACAACAAAAACAACAATGACAACTACAATGACTTCCACAACAACTTCTTCCACAACACCAACACCAACATCAACATCAACATCAACAACAACAACAACAACAACAACAACAAAAGCAACCACAACCACAACTCTTCCGGATTGTCGCCCAAATTGGTTTGGTGACAAAATCTGCGACGATGTCAACAATAACCCATATTGTTTCTTCGACAAAGGTGACTGTTGCAATCGTTTTGTTTCAGGATGGAATGATTTCTGTACTAAATGTGAATGCTGTGAACCTGGACATGTTAACTTTTCGTGTTCGTCTGTAACATCCACAACAATATCCACATCTACTACCACACTAACTTCAACTATGATTCCTTTGACAACGACATCAACTGAATCAATCAGACAACTTCCTATTTATGGTTGTATCCTCAATTACATCAATGATGGATACTGTGATGATGAAAATAATAAAGAATGCTGCAACTTTGATGCAGGGGATTGTTGTAAAGAAAAAGTTTCTGATTGGGACAAATATTGCAAGGATTGTAAATGTAAAAACATTCCATGAAAAAGTTCAATAATTATAATGGCACCATCTTAACCAGTATTGTCATAATAAAACTTAAAATAAATCAACATAAAAAGAAAAATATACCACAGATCAAAATTACTGTCCATCCTTTAAATTAATATTGGGTCTTATCATACAAATTGTAATGTGTATGGTGCCTAAAATGTTTATTTGACTGATCTAGTCCCTAAATTTACAAAAGAGATGAACCTAAGTGGATCTCTGGCACATAATGGCTTAAATAAGAAATTGGCGGCATGATCAGTATAACATCCAGACACTGAGATTCTCTGAAGACACATGTTCATTCACCACACTGACCTCAACATTACAGAAGATAATCTCAACCTCCTGGCCCCAACCCAGGGACTAACACAAACCCCCTCTACTGGCCCATCCATGCACATGACTCAGACTACAACCCCAACCATGACTTGAGGCTCAAAATATTTAAGATTCCATGCTTTCAAATAGGTGAACCCAACTAGATCCACGACCCAAAATGGGCTGGACAAGAAATTGGCGGCTTAATCAGTGAAGTATCTGGACACAGAGATTAGTCTGGAGGATATTTAAGATCTGATCATTTTAAATGGGGATGAAGCAGAAGAATGTCCCGTTACATGAGGGCGCAGACAAAGCGGGGTTGCGGAGTGCTGCAGAGGGTGGGCGTGGGTACTGGCAAGTTCAAAAATATGGTAAAATGGGGGGAAACCAAGAAAAATAGTAGTGATGGGTTCAGGTCAAAAATTTTTGACCCGGGTTGAGTCGGGTCAATTTTTCAATTTTTTCCCTTCAGGTCAAAAATCTCTTCGGGTCAGGACAAAATTTTTGTCTGAAAAGAATTTGCTTTCATTTTGAAAAATGTACAAACTTTATAACTTTTTCTTTTTAATGATGCTCCCCATTTTTTTTGCACCTGGAAACCAAAGATTTTTGTTGGTAAAGGATCCAGCCCAAAGCTAAAAGTTATTCATTCAATCCATGGAAGTTTAAAATTAAATTTGCACAATGATGATGATGATATTTGTCACTTTGCACTCTATGCTTGAATAGATTCTCATTCAACAATGAATGAAACAAAATCCTCAAAAAAGTTTTTTTAACAGTACGCCTTAAGACTCGTGGTCATGAAAAACACAGTAGGTAGATATTGATTTTTTTTTGTTGGTGACCCCAGGCGGGAGTTGAACCCAGGCCACCAGGATGTGATGGAAATTTGGTGAGTAACCAACTTGACCACCCTGACTCCCTGACAGTCCTTAAAATTAAATAGAGTACGTGGCAAATTCTCATGAAGAACCAGCACTAAAGTGAGCATTGAAGCTGCTATTGGGGGTCATAAGAACTTCATCCCAAGATCAGAATTGAGCATATCTCATTGCCTTTTACATAAACAGCCATTCCTCAGTTGTGAGGCTGGCTAAGGACTGAAGTAGCAAGTACAGTGCTGAAGTTTGTAGAGTGTGAGAGTTGGATGAGAGCGTGTGTGAAAACCCAGTGATGACCTTCTCGTGAACTGTTTATCAATAGATTGGCAGCCCTTTATATGTGAGAAACTCTGATCAGAGTTGGATCAGATTAGGGAGATCAACCAATGGCACGATCTGATTGGAGGATAGAGTTTACCTTGCCCAGAAATGCTATCTTGATGTCAAAAGGTAATGCAATGAGAGATCAGGGATGAGCCTATCATGAAATGAGTTTAGCGGAAACGTGAAGGAAATTGATCATTGTCGTTAAAATAGTGTGAAAGCAAAAAAAAGAAAGGAACTTGAATCGAACGCACTCTACAATAATAGTATATTTCAGTTGGTGGCTGCTGTATACCTGTTTCTGGCTCTATGAGAGTCCTTGGGGTCATATTACTTATGTTTGCAAAGAAGGAGTGAAACAGCGGTTGTAGTCGATTCAAAAACATTCCTTTGTAAAGGCAGGCACTTGTATGAGGCAAACAGGGCTCAGAAACAAATATTTGGATAATTCACAACTACAAATCATTTATTTACCCCAATGGCGGAGGAGTTCCACTACCGCATCCACTGGGGTAACACGTGCTGGGATCTCCTCCGTATAATTTTGGGGTAATATCTGCTGTTGGGCCAAAACCTCCCAAATGAGATTATAACCAATCCTTACTTTTTTTTTAAAATAGCAAATCAGCAGGGTTGGAAAACAAACCAAAAAATCATAGATGGATTACATTGAAATTTATATCTCAATAGTAATTAAATTAAATGGAAACATGTTTAACCTAAGGTTACAAGGACTTGTACTAGCTTCTTTGTAGAATCTTTTGTTTCATTTTATTTTTAGACTCATGGTATCTTTTTGAATAGAATTTGAGTGAAAGGAGAAAAATTATCTCTAAATCTTTTTGTTTTTAAAGTTTCTTTCTCATCAACCTCTTTAAATTTATTTTCAAGTAACTGAAATCTATTTCTATTTCATTCATTTTTGTACATACCCTTTGATTTTATATGGCAGTTAATATTAAAAAGAAATAATTTTGATAAAGTTTATCCTTTCCAATTAATTCTGATGGAGATGGTAGGCTTGTAAGATGATTAATTAGGCCAAATCCAGGGGTCAAAGATTGCCCTAATAAAGATTTGAGGTTACAATCATTCAAATTTTTAAAGTTATTGATCAGAAATTTCTTTTATTATTGTTGGAATATTAAGAACTTTTAAGCAATGAAATTAATATTTTTAGAACCGTCTTAAAAATTTTATTTCTCAAATTAAACAGGGATACGGCGTTTCGCCACAAACCGTTTCCCCATATGCCAGTTTGCCATATGCGCCTGTTCGCCATAGTCGATTTGCCATGCACGCGCATTATGACAA
>Ga0194133_10004129_pt1 | contig 19845 bp, 26 predicted proteins | sample TA2KigOf40mmetaG_FD_155448 | JGI IMG/M metagenome (GOLD analysis project Ga0194133, IMG submission 155448) | Freshwater microbial communities from Lake Tanganyika, Tanzania - TA2015055 Kigoma Offshore 40m | ecosystem: Environmental > Aquatic > Freshwater > Lake | place: Tanzania: Lake...
GCCGTTGATTTTCGCCATGGAAAATTCCTGTCAGGTGAAGGCGGTGCCTTCACCCTAACTGGATCACCTGTATCGTTAATCAGAACCCGTTTTATCAGTGCTGATGCCGGCACTTTCACATTCAGCGGAAATGCTGCCGGTCTGGCCGTTGGTTCGGTGATCATCGCCGATTCTGGCGCTTTTGCCCTGACTGGATCAGCGGCACAGCTTCGCCAGGGCCGGAACCTGTCAGCATCAGTCGGTGCATTCGCGCTGATTGGCAATGCCGTCACCTTGCATGCTCAGCGGACACTGATAGGTGGAACCGGTTCGTTTATCCTGACCGGATCATCTGCCGGACTAATTTATGGCCAGCCGATTATCGGTGGAACTGGCGACTTTTTTCTGACTGGTCAGCCAGCCTCACTCGCTGTCAGTCGATCCATCATTGCGGGCACTGGTGCCATCCTGTTGGCTGGCCAAGATGTCAGCCTGAACTATCAATCGCAACCCGGAGAAGTCGTCATCGGTGACAGCCTGGCGGTGACAGTCTCCATCACCACCAGCCTGGCAGCCATGGTTCAGACCTCGACGATGCTTCTGGCGGAAGCATCGACTGGCGCCAGCCTATTGGCATCGGCCACCGGATCGGCCCAGCTGGTGGCGAATGCCAGCGCCGTGGACGGCAGCGCAAATGCCATAGCATTAAGTGTGGCTTTGATGGCGAATATCGGTGGAACTGAAACTGGCCCTGACTGTCAGGCATCGGATATGGTGGCACATGATCTTATAGTTACCGTGGAGTTGCCGGCATCAATATCACCGACGGAGTCAACGCCATGACCACATATGATCGGGGTGATCTAATACGATTGACCGCCACATTCACAGTATCTGGAGTGGTTACGGATCCTGCCGCCGTGACCCTTTTTTTACGCGCTCCGAATGGCGCTTTGGCCACTTTGACATATGCTGGTGGTGCCATTACTAAGGTTTCTACTGGCGTCTACCGGTATGATTACGACGCCAGCGCCGCTGGGGATGTCAGCTATCGGTGGGCCGGCACGGCGCCGGCACAAGCGGCTGACCAGGCCGCCTTCTTCGTGAAGGATGATGTGGGGGTGTGATCATGTTTCCTTTAACCGATCTGCAGCTACTGCTTGAATTCGCCAGGGGAAGGACATCATGGGGAATCGAAGTCTTCGAATCATCCATTCGGGTTCTTTCCTACTTCGGCAGAATGTTCATCACTCAGGGTGGGCCCGGTCCTATCGTGGCTGCCAGCCATGTCCGCATATCGGAAGACGAAGCCATCGCCGCGCTTGATAACCTTACGCAAGCGCCGGACGAATCTGAAGTCGATGGCACACATCCAGTGGCCGGCCTGAATCCGGTTCTGGTTCTGACAGTCCTTCGGTTCGTGATTCAGCTGTTGTCCTCCAAGGCCTAACCTATAAGCAAAAAAAAATAGATAGGGGGGTCAAAAAATACCCCCCTATAGTCAGCAAGACCGCCCACGGGTACTAGAACGCGTATTTGTACGAACTTCAGGGTGAATTCTGGTGAAAAATGGCAAGGAAAGGAAGAAAGACAGTCAATCGCCAGAGCTGGCTCAAGGCCGGCGGCCCGCTTCCGTTAAAACCGCCAGGACTAAAAGGCCAAACCCTGAAAATCTATCAGCGAATCAGGACACATCTGGAGCATCTCGGAATCGGCGGCGCCGTGGATCTGGACATCGTGATTCAGACCAGTCATCAACTGGATCGGATCAGTCAGCTAAACGCCATCCGCGCCAGTCTGTCGGAGCCCATGATTCCAACTCCAAACGGCGTAAAGTTTCATCCAGTGTTTCGAGAACTAACCGAACTCGAAACCAAAGTGGCCACCAGTCTTCAGCTGTTGTATCTGTGCCCGCGAACCCGCGGCCACACGAAGTTGCCAGCGGAAACCGTGGCGGAAATCAGCGCCGCCGGGGCCGCGGCACAACAGGCAAGGGAGAACCCGATCCTTCGGCTACTGGGCGGCTGAAGGCCGAAGATATCCGGCTGTTCTTCCAGCACTGCCTCAGCCATGTCCAAGGGATCCGCGCCGGCGAACCGTTTACCCTGTCCGAATGGCAATATCAGGACATCATCCTTCCGCTGTTCGGCACTCTTGGCCCTGATGGCCTTCGGCGATTCAGGACCGCATACATCGAGATCCCAAGGAAGAACGGAAAAAGCACACTGGCCGCTGGAATCGCGCTGGCCCTGTTGTTCGCTGACAATGAACAGGGCGCGGAAATCGTCTCCGCCGCGGCAGACAGGGAACAGGCATCAATCGTCTTCGACCTGGCCAGTCGCATGGTCCAATCAAATCCGGTTTTGTCCAGCCGGTGCCAGGTTCTACGGAAGGAAATCATTACCCGAAAGGGGAACAGATATCGGGCCCTGTCAGCTGATGCTTACACCAAACATGGCCTAAACTGTTCCGGAATCATCTTTGACGAACTGCACGCCCAGCCTAATCGTGAACTGTGGGATGTCCTGACGACATCGGTGGCGGCCAGGGCCCAGCCGATCACCATGGCGATCACCACCGCTGGACATGATCGGTCCAGCCTATGCTTTGAACTTCATATGTATGCCCGCGGTGTCCGTGACGGATCCATCATCGATCCCACCTTCCTGCCAGTGCTTTATGGCGCCGCTGATGGCGCCGACTGGAAATCACCTGAAACATGGAGGGATGCTAATCCGGGATATGGCGTCAGTGTCAGGCCCGAATATCTCGAACAGGCCGCCGCAGAGGCGGCGATGTCACCCGCGAGGGAACTGGCATTCCGGCGCCTCCACCTGAACCAGTGGACCGACACCGTCACCCGATGGCTGGCTCCTGACGCATGGGACCGCTGCCAGTGTCCGCGTCCTGACCTAGCTGGCCGTGTCTGCTATGGGGCCCTCGACCTGTCCAGTTCCATGGACCTGTCCGCGTTCTTGCTGGCGTTCCCCCTTGATGATGGCACCATCTGGCTGGAGCCATTCTGCTGGGCGCCCCGCGGTGCCCTGAAAAACAGGGAACGAACAAACCGTCAACGGTTCGACCAGTGGGCCCATGCCGGATTCATGACGGTGACTGATGGCGATGTCATTGAATATGATGCCGTATATGAAAGGATCAAGTCGCTGGCCCAACAGTACCGAATCGTGGACATCGCCATCGACAGGTGGAACTGTGCCCAGCTGGCCCAGCAGATGATAAGTGATGGCCTTTCGGTGGTGGCCTTCGGCCAAGGCTACGCCTCGATGTCACCGGCGGCCAAAGACTTCGAGGCGTTAATGATCGCAGAAAAACTTCGGCACTCCGGCCACCCGGTATTGCGCTGGTGTACAGGAAACTGCAGCATTGAATCCGATGCCGCCGGCAACATTAAGCCAAGCAAGGGAAAATCTTCTGAGAAGATCGACTTGCTGGTGGCTTCGATCATGGCCGTGGCCAGGGCCCGTGTCGGCGAAGCCGGCGGGGCCCGAAAGACTGTACCATCGGTGTACGAATCGAGGGGACTGGCGCTGTTATGACCATCACCGAACGGATCATGAATCTGATCGGTCTAGGCCGTCCGGCCACGCGGGCCAAAACCTACATGGACCCGGCCCTTACATCACTGTTCGGTGGCGCTGTTTCCAGCGCCGGCGTATCAGTCGATGAAATCTCGGCCCTTAACTTTTCACCGGTCTGGCAAGCGGTACGGATCATTAGTGAAACCGTGGCCACCCTGCCCATCCATGTGTATCGTCGCGAACCTGGCGGACGCCGCCGGGCTGATGATCTTATGGTTGCCGATCTTCTCCGCTGGGAACCGAACCCGGAGATGACCGCCAGCCAGTTCCGCGAAGCATGGACCGCGCATGCCCTGACATGGGGGAACGGCTACGCCGAAATCGAACGCGACAGTCAGGGCAGGGCCATCCGTCTGTGGCTGTTGACTCCGAACACTGTCACGGTGACAAGAGACATTAGCGGAAATCTGGTATATGTCTACCGGCATGAAACCGGCCCGCAAGTCGTACTGGCCCAGTCTGATGTCCTTCATCTGCCGGGGCCGGGATTTGATGGAGTGGTGGGATATTCTGTGATAGCGAAGGCCCGCGAATCTATCGGACTGGGGCTGGCATGCGAACAGTTTGGCGCTTCGATGTTTGGCTCAGGTGCCAGACCTTCCGGCATCCTCGAACATCCCGGAAGACTGTCCGACGATGCCAGGGCCCGCCTCCGCGGTGACTTCGAAAGACTCCATTCCGGCATCGACAATGCCCACCGCGTGGCGGTGCTGGAGGAAGGACTGAAGTGGAGCCAGACCAGCATTCCGCCGGACGATGCCCAGTTCTTGCAGACCCGCGCCTATCAGATCGAGGAAATCGCCAGGTGGTTTAACATCCCGGTTTCGAAGCTACGGGTGAAGGACGGCGGAAGTTATGCCAGCCTTGAGCAAGAAAACAGCGCCTTTCTCAGTGAATGCCTTCGTCCGTGGCTCGTTAGGATCGAACAAGAAATCCGCAGAAAACTTCTGACTGAATCATCGGCCCTATATGTCGAACATAATGTGGACGGTCTACTAAGAACTGACCTGGCATCCCGGTATCAGGCATACAGCATCGGGCGAAACTGGGGCTGGCTTTCTGTTAACGAGGTCCGCGCCCTCGAACAGCTGGAACCCGTCGAGGGTGGCGACACCTACATGATGCCGATGAACATGATGCCCATGGGAACCCAGCCGGGGCCTGTGGCGCCAGCTGGTGGATCATCTCCACTGGATCAGCCACTTATCACGACTGAAACGCCTTCACCAGCGGTGGATGTGGCCGCCACCGCTTTGAATGGTGCCCAGATTGATTCGCTTTTAACGGTGGTTAGCCAAGTGGCTCAGGGATTGATTCCGCCAGCGAATGCCAAAGCGATCATTGAATCAGCTTTCCCATTCCTGTCGCCTGCCGCCGTGGCCAAGATATTCGCCGGTCTGGAAGCGAACACATCACCAGAACAGATCGTCAGAAGCCTTCAGGTTCGGGCAGTGCCTTCACGGTATTCAAAAATAGATTTCACGCCACCCGATGGTGTCCGCAACGCCGCTAAGCAGGGACTGGAATGGCGCCGTGAACATGGCCGCGGTGGTACAGCTGTGGGAGTGGCCAGGGCCCGGGATCTGTCGAACGGCATCCAGATTAGTCCTGAAACCATACGCCGCATGATCAGCTACTTTGCCAGGCATGAAGTGGACCAGCAGGGCGAAGGCTGGGCGCCGGGACAGGATGGATTCCCAAGCGCCGGCAGGATTGCATGGGCGCTGTGGGGTGACGACGAAGGGCGCCGATGGGCTCAAAAGATCGGCGGCCAGATGGACCGCGCCGACGAACTGGAGGGATGACCATGGAACGCCGCGCGCTGGGATCATTCACCGCCGATGCCGCCGGGGAACTGATAGGCTATGCCAGCCTGTTTGATACCCTTTCTGAAAATCTCGGCGGATTCCGGGAAAAGATCGACAGGGCCGCTTTCCGCCGAACCCTTGAAGATGACACCGCGGATGTTCGCGCTCTTATGAACCATGACACCGCCATGGTGCTGGGCCGGCGCCAGAACGGCACACTTAAACTGTCCACTGATGACCGCGGGCTGAAGGTGGGAATATCGGTTCCCGATACCAGCTATGGCCGCGATCTGGTCGAACTGGTACGCCGCGGCGATGTATCACAGATGTCATTCGGATTTGTGGTCCAGCCCGGTGGTGATCACTGGACCACGCGAGACGGGGAACGGATCAGAACGGTGACTGACCTTCAGCTGGTCGAAGTTTCCGTGGTGGCCATCCCCGCTTACACGGATACCACTATTGCGCTCCGATCGCGCGATGGCTGGCTGGCGGCGGACCGTCTCCGTCGTCTAAATCTTTCGATCGGAATCAGCGGCCTGGCCGCCGGAGATGGACGATGAACGAACGCGCCAAGCTGGTGGCCGAACAGGCCGCCATTAAAACCCAAGGGGCGGAACTCAGGGATATCCTGAAAACCCGCGCATGGACAGCGGAAGAAGAAGCCAAGGTTGAGGCCATCGTGGCCCAGCTGGCTGATCTGGATTCTAGGATTGCCGCGTGTGAGTCGATGGTTGAAGGCTATGAAACAGAGGCAGCAACCGCGTCCGCGCCAGACGTTGAGAAAAACTCGTTGATCGATCGTATCGCAAAATTGGAGGCCGTCATGGATAATCCCGTTTCGAATCGTCGTTCCCTTCCCGCCCCGATCGGCGCCCCGGCGTTCGTTAGGGATCTGAACGACAAGAACGCTGAAAAGGATCGCGCGCTGGCCCTTCGTGGCTGGTTTCTCGGTCAGCAAGCTAGTCGCGCTGAACTTGACGCGGCCAAGCGAACCGGGCTGAACATCGCTGATCCGAAACTGTGCCTGCGCGCCAACAGCACCACCGCGGCCAGCGGTGGATACACGATACCGCAGGGATTCCTTGCGGAACTTGAAAAGAAGATCGTTTTCTACAACCCGCTCCGAACCGTGTCTCGGATCATTACCACCGAGACAGGAATCAGTCTTCCTTTTCCGACGATCGATGACACCAGCAACAGCGCCGGTGTGGGAACGGAAAACACAGCGCCAGCCGCCACCGACATGACCTTCGGCCAGGTGATATTGGGCGCCTACCGCTACGAATCGCTAATTCAGGTGAGCAACGAACTTCTTCGCGACTCAGGGCTAGACCTAGCCAGCGAAATCGCCAGCCTGTTGGGTGAACGAATCGGGCGGAAGGAAGCTACGGACCATGCCACCGGTAACGGCACCACCACGGCGCAGGGTGTCGTAACTGGCGCCAGCGCCGGCGTCACCGCCGCGACTACCACCACCATCACGCTTGCCAATGTCATGGCCCTTCGGAACAGTCTGGACTTCGGCTACCAGCAGAATGGCGCGTTCATGATGCATCAAAGCATCTGGAACAGCATCCTTCAGCTGGCCGACCTTCAGAACCGTCCGCTGTTCCTTGATTTGCTCAACGGGAACGCCCCGCGTCTGTTGGGCTACCCTGTCGTTGTCAACAATGCCATGGCGTCTTCCATCGCCGCCAGCGCCGTCACCATGCTGTTTGGTGACTTCCAAAAGTATTACATTCGTGATGCCGGCGACATCGAGATCGTTCGGCTCAATGAACGCTATGCTGACGCATACGCCACCGGGTTCATGGCCGTCCGCCGGACGGACGCGAAGGTGGCTCAGTCCGCCGCCATCAAGAAGCTGACTCAGCCAGCCGCCTGATGATTCGGCGAATCCTATGGGGTGAACTGATGAAGATTCGAATTCTGGTTCAGTGCGTGACGACCCTTCAAGGCTACGCCCCTGGCGATGTCGTGGAGCTGCCGGACGGTGACGCCATCAGCATGGTGACGGCCCGACTGGCTGAACCAGTTGAAAATCCTGTCAGTCTCACCCCACCGGTTCATGAAGTTCCAGAACGCCGGAAACGGAAGACGGAGGAACGATGAACCTCAAAACCCTGGCCCTGCCCGCCGTCGAACCGGTGACGCTGGCCGATCTCAAGGAATACCTCCGTGTTGATGTCAACACGGAGGATTCCACTATAAGCGCCATGGCTGCCGGTGCCCGCGAACACATTGAACGGTTCACCCGCCGTAGCCTGATATACACCGCATACAGACTGACGCTAGACACATTCCCCGCTGGAACGGATATCGAGCTGCCACGGTCCCCGGCCATCAGCGCCGCTGCAAACACCATTGCCGCCATCAATTACTCCACGCCGCGGATTCGGTACTATGATCAAAACGGCAGCCAGCAGACCATGACGGTCGATGTTGACTACGAACTACTGCTGGACGACAATCCGCCGCGAATCGTCGTTCCGGCGCTCGAAGTCTGGCCGATCACCTACACCGGCCAGCGCGGCGCCGTGGAAGTGGATTTCATCAGCGGATTTGGTTCGAGCGGTGCCGCCGTGCCGCCGATGCTGAAGACCGCCATCCGGATGATCGTGGCACACTGGTACGAACATCGCGAAGCGGTGGGCCAGTTCGGGCAGGAAGTTCCGCTGGCGGTCGATTCCATCCTCCGACTTTATCAGGATGGAGGCTATAACTGATGGCCTCTCCATCCATCGGGCAGTTGCGGGACACCATTGAACTTCAGTCATCGACTGACACGGTGGATTCCTATGGCCAGCCAGCCAGGACATGGGCCACTTACGCCACCGTTTGGGCGAATGTGCTGGCCACATCCGGTGGAGAATCGCAACTGGCGAACCATCAGTACAGCACGGTTCAGTTCAAGATCATGATTCGTCATCGAACCGATGTCTTGGCCACCCATCGGTGTGTTTGGAAATCGAAATACCTAAACTTCTTCGCAACCATGCCACATGAATCTGATGTCAAATTTACCGTGATCACCGCGGCGGAGGTGACACCATGAATCCATCCAGAAACCAAGGACTGGCATTCAGTGTTCCGGAAATGAACAGGCTTATCACGATGTTCGGAGATTCTATCAAGGAACTTGACAAGGCGATCAAGAGAACCGCAACGAAGGCCGGTAGGATGATTAGGAAAACAGCTAGGGCAAAGGTGCCGAGTCGAAAGTCGGTTATCAAAATTGAGGGTAAAACTTACCGGTACTATGGTTTTAGTGGCGCCCTCAAAAAGTCGATGGATTACAATGTACGAAAAGCGGGGAAAAAGTCTGGATTCGGTGCAGATGTTCGCTGGGCCCTGGCATGGTCCACCTATGTGGGCGCCGCCAGGAAAGCCAAACAGCGGGTGTTTGTTCGTTGGTATCGGCCTAATCGAAAAACCGCTGCAGTTAGGAATACCCTGATCACCGTAAGGCCGGCATGGTATTCCCACCTTGTGGAAAAAGGTTTTCTAGCGAAACTGTGGCGATCAAACAAACGCCGCTTAGTGCCAGCCAGGCCATTTCTACGTCCGGCCCTAGACACTCATTCACGCGAAATCGAAACATTGACCATAACCGAGATGCAAGCACAGCTTGCCAAAATGGCTGCAAAACAGCGACAGGGGAAAAAATGAGCCTGTTGGGAAAACTACTTCGGACTCATCTGGCGGCACAGGCAGGCTATGCCGCAACGATTCCGGGTGGGATATCCCCTGAATCAGCGCCGGTCGATAATCCGCTGCCCTATGTCGTGTATCAAGGAATAAGTCGCGCTCGCGAACTGTATCTGGCAGGGACGCCGGCGACATTTACCGAACGTGTTCAGTTCATGATTGTTGCGGAAACCCGTTCACAAACGCAGAATGTGGTGGACTGGATAGTGTCCGCCGTTCAGGCCAGCCCTTCAAGGTTGGTAGTATCTGGAACCACCATTCATTCCCTTCGTGTAGACGATGAGAATGACCAGGCGGAGTTCGCCGCGGATGGCACGGACGAACTGGCACGAATCACCACAGTGGATGTGGTGGGAACCTATTAGGGGGACTGAGACATGGCACTGGTACTTCCCGCTGGATCCACCGCGTCGGTGGCCACGCTGACTTCTGGCAGCCCTGGCGCCGCCACGGCGATCAGTAACCTGATTTCTATCGGCGGCCTGACGCTGACCAAGAACATGGCCGATGTAACCGGCCTGTCGGACACGAAGATTCAACGCCTGCCGGCCCGCGTGGACGAAGGAACGGTACAGCTGACCATCTTCCTTGATGACACCACCACGGCATCGAATCAGTACACCAGCCTGAAGAACCGGTTGACTGGTGGCACACATACCCGGATCACCATCAACCTTCCCGGCGCCACAATTGATGATATGTACATATACGATGGGTATGTCACCGAAGTGGGAAATCCGGAAATCGCCGCTGGAGACGAAGCCCTCCGGTATACTGTCACCCTGCAGATCAGTGACAAATACTAGGAGTGATGAATGATGGCGCTGGATAAGGCGGCGATTCTATCTCGGGCGAAGCTGAGAACCATCGAGGTTTCGATTCCTGAATGGGATGGAACAGTGTTTCTCCGGGAGATCACCGCCGGCCAGCGCGATCAGTTCGACGCCTGGCAGCTGGCACAGACGGATGAAAGCCGATTCCGGGACATCCGGGCCCGGTTGCTGATCCTGTCCATGGCCGATGCCGAAGGCAATCTTCTCTTTAACTTGGCCGATCTACGCACAGTCAGCGACTTTCCCGCGGGCATCGTCAATCGACTGTGGGAAGCGGCGATCGATTTGAATGGCATGAGGCCGAACGGAGAAGCGGAAAAAAACTAAGGGACAGGCCGATCAGGCGAATCATGTTCCGCCTGGCGGCCACCTTGGGAATGACCGTGGCCGAACTGTCCGAACGAATGACCGCCGCGGAGCTGCACGAATGGGTGGCCTTGATCTCAATCGATCCATGGGGACCATATCGGTCAGATCTTCACGCCGCCATGACGGCATGGGCCGGAGTGGCGCCGTGGTCGAAACAGGCGAAGGTGTCTGACTTCCTGATTCGCGAACCGGAATCAAGGAATCAGAAGCCGGCCACAGTGGAGGAAGCGCGGAACTTCCTGTCAGGTCTAGGGGGACGGAAGCATGGCCCGGACAGCTAACCTTTCCGTTTCCGTCACTTGGGGTGGTGCCGCCGCTGCCCGTGGTCTTCAGTCCTTCACCCAGTCTCTGACCACTCTTTCCGGTGTCGCGAACACCGCCAGAAAATCCATGGCATCTATGATGCCCAGCAACCTGTTTAGCGCCACCGGGATCAAGGGGCTGGCCGACATGAAAGCCGGCATGCAGATGATCCGTGGCGTGTTTCAGACGTTCGTGATGGCCCCGGTTCGACTGGCTGCAAACATCCTGCAGATGGGCGCTGAGATGGAATCAGCCGGCATCCGCATGGGTGCTTTGATGGACAACATGAACGCCGGAAAAAAAACGGTTCGGGCCCTTAGCGACGCAGCCATGGCCACTGGTGTTCCGTTTGAGGAAATGGCAAAAGGCTTCAAATCTTTGATGTCCGAAGGTCTGTCCGCGCAAGGTGCCGTCGATGTCATAAATCAAACTAGGAACGCAGCGCTTTTGATGGGTTCAGGCGCTGAAGGTTTTAACGCCGTCATCGGTGCCGTCAATCAGCTGCAAGCAAACGCCGCAGCAACAGAAGCGCCGTTAAAGGCACTTCAAGCCGGTGGCATACCAGTAATGGAAGAACTGGCTAAAAAATTGTCCACTGTGACTGGCGAAGTGGTCGATGTGAATAAGGCCATGGAAATGGTTCGCCAAGGGACTGTTTTAACAGCTACGGCTATTGATGCAGTGTTTGCGGCCAGTAGTTCAGAAAAGGTGGCCGCCGCGGCAATGGAACTTGAACAATCAGTCGAACATCAGCTGGCCATGGCACAGGCTGGATTTCAGGAAGTCTTGCGAAACATTGGCGCCGAACTAATTAAAACATTTGACCCAGCGCAAGCCCTGGCCGGATTCCGCGGAGTCATGGATGGAATCCTTCAGACGGTCCGAATGATCGCTGATACATTCCTGCCAGTCATCGATCCCAAGGATAAGGGGAAAGGATTACAAGAGACTTTTAAGTTTGCCAGGGACATGACATTTACTGTTGCTGAGCAACTAATAAAAGGCGCCATTACCTTCAAAGATTATATTTCCGATGCCGCAAGTCTATTAAAGGTGGTCTTATCTGAAATGAAGGTGATGATGCTTGAACAGACGAAGTTCTGGACAACCGGGTGGTCACCCTTTGGTAGTGGGCGTACACTTCTGTCTACAATGGTTATCAGTGCTGAAGAACATGCTGCACTGCCGGAACAGATCGCCGCGGCCAAGGCCGAAGCTGACAAGATAAAAAATCAAGGATTTGCGGCAGGAACGAACCTAAGACCGGTGGAAGATGCTTTTAAGAAATTAAGGGATCAGGCAGCGGCGCAAGACAAGGCCAAGGTGGACGCCGCCGCGAAGGCCATGGCCGACCTGGCCGCTGCCGCGAAAGCTGCAAAGCCTCCACTGGATGCCAACGCCAAGGCAGTGCAAGCACAAGCCGCCGCCGCAAAGGAAGCCGCGGCAAAAGTCGAAACCATGAACAAAAATGTTCGCGACATGGCCAGCAAGATGTTCACAGACTTTGCCACGCCTTTTGAGAAGTTTACAGAAAAGATGAGAATGGCCCTGGCTGAAGTTAATCAAGCTGCCGGTCCGGAAAAAAACCGTTTCCAAGCCGCCATGCGTCGCCGTGTCGGTGCCGACATCGAAGCATTCCTGAAAGAATTTGGCCCAAAGGCCGCGGAACCAGCGGCGGCCCAGCTGGCCGGTTCAGCCGGCCTCATCGAATCAGACATCAGGGCCCGCATGGAAGCAGATGGCAAGGCGCAAGATGTGCCTGGCCTTTTGAAACAGGCCATGGATAACGCAAAAAATCAGGCTGATCAGCAAGTCAAGCGACTCGATGAACTGGTGAACGCCGCGCATAAAGCCAACATGTTTAAGACAATCATGGCACTGCCGAAACCGTAGGTGAAATATGGCATATACACTATTTACAGAAGTTTCTGATGGCCGACAGGCCACGGTGGACGCTAAATTCAACCGGACATACACTCGCGTCTTTCTGGTGAAAACAGACTCGAACACATACGGTCCATTCTACGCTGGATCTCACCCGTCACTGCCGGCCATCTTCTCCGTCTATCCTGATGACGCGAACGCTTTCTGCATTAGCCTTTCGCCGCAACAGGACCAGAATGATCCTCGACTGTGGCGCGTCACGGCACAGTATGCCTACAACACTGACATGGTTGGGGCCAATTCCGCGCCTTCCGGAAACCCTGCTGTAGATACCCAGCAACAAGGCCAGCCTCCAGCCAGTCGAGTGGAGAATCCACTATCTCGGCCACCTGATTACTCGATTAGTTCAAACGCATACCCATACGCGATTGAATACGACAGATTTGGCAGCCCACTTGAAAACAGCGCCGGTGATCCATTCATACCTGTTCCCGAGATCGTAAGGGGTGGCGCGACAATTACGGTTGGCTACAACTCATCCGATCCACCAACCGCTGCCTGGATCGGAGCTATTGGCTACTTGAACAGCACAAGCTACACCATCGGACCTTATGTTATCGGCACAGCACTTACGAAGCTAAACGGTGTCAGTGCCAGCCTGGCGTACGAAAACGGTGTAAGCTACTGGCGCTGGCAGCTGACCTTCGAATACCGTCCTGATGGCTGGGCATGGGTGGTTGCGAACAAGGGCAAGCGGCAGATTGATGTGAATGATCCCACAGGTCCACTGGTGGAGATCATGTCGGCACCAGGCATTCCGGCAGCCAACGCCGTATATCTGGATGCTTCCGGGTTCGCCATCAACCCGGGCGATGCCAGAACATTTGCAACATTTCACATCTACCCTAGGGTGGCATTTCCAGCTTTGTAGTTAGATGGGTGAAACATGGCTGGATACCTTATAGACGATGAAAGCATGGGCCGTTTGGCCAAAATGCTCATTGCTTTTGAAGGCGGACAATTCTGCCTAAATGCTGGTGGCGGCCTAAACGGAGAACAGGACACAGGATACTCCGCGCCGATCGTCCATCCTGTTCGTGTCACATCCCTTAGCACTGATGCCAACGGAACCTATCCGGGAAAACTGCTTCGATATTATCCCGGAACCAACACATACTACGATTATTCCGACATCCGAATCAGGGATGTCAATTCAGATATACCGGAAGTGAAAAGATACCTTGGAAGGCTGGGCGGCCTAACTTCCGCCGGTGAACCGATGTATCTGATACAGGTGGCCGCCGCGGTAGAAGAATCCGGAAGCGGATCTGGAAGCGGATCAGGTTCTGAATCCGGTTCTGTCATCGAATCCGGAAGCGAATCAGGTTCTGAATCCGGTTCTGTCATCGAATCCGGTTCAACCAGTGGATGCCCGTCCGGATCCTTGACCATTGAGGTGGTGACGAATGTGGAATGTGTAGACGGTGAACTAATCATTACCAAAACAACACTGTGCATTCCCGGAGGTTCAGAACTCTAGTGTCCTATCAGCAGAACATAGGGCCATGCGCCTGTTGTCCTGGCAGCGGATCCGGTTCTGGATCAGGATCGGTTTCCGGTTCTGAATCAGGTTCGGATTCAGGATCGGTTTCCGGTTCTGAATCAGGTTCCTTGGAATCTGGGTCAGTTTCTGGTTCCTTGGAATCTGGTTCTCAATCTGGTTCTGTTTCCGGTTCCGTTGAATCTGGTTCTGTTTCTGGTTCGGTCGAATCTGGTTCTGTTTCTGGTTCGGTCGAATCTGGTTCTGTTTCTGGTTCGGTCGAATCTGGTTCTGTTTCTGGTTCGGTCGAATCTGGTTCAGCTGGTTCCGAATCTGGTTCAGCTGGTTCCGAATCTGGTTCTGCTGGTTCCGAATCTGGTTCTGCTGAATGTACTGGAAACTGTGTATGGATATGGGACGAATTTACTATGGAATGGGGGATACTAGAAAATAACTGTTCTGTAGGCTGCACTTGTTCACTCCCTAATTTCCCTGGCCAATATCACGGGCAGGAAGAATCAACCGTGTGCGGAAACAATGCCTAACATCAATTCCATTATCGAAACCGCCGCGGCCATGGGTGTCATTCTGTATCTGGACGCCGCGGATTCATTAAAAATGCTAGGCCACCGGCCACCGGACTGGATCGACAGAACCCGGGACTGGCTGGTTCACAAGGATTCCATCATTCAGTGGCTAAAACGGCCAACACATAACCATAAGGTTCGCATAGCGAAGGCGCTGTCGGCACTGTCAAAAGCGAGAACCGGAAAACCATGCCTTCATCTCGGCCCCATGATCGATGCCAGACCATCGTGCGGATGTGGTGCCAGGCATGAATGCCGACTGCATGGGAACTGTGTCGTGTCCGGACTGGCCGTGACGAAATGGAGATCATGTCTTAGATGTCCGGACTATCGGGAAAAAAACAATGCGTGAAATCGTTCCCGGTCTAATCGATCCGATTCAAGCTCCTGAGCGGGCGGAGAAAACGCGGGAATGGGCCCATGATCCGGAGATCGTCGCCAGGCATCTGGAGAACTTCAAGGAACTGGTAAAACGGACTGAATCCTTGCCATCACCTTACGCCGATGGCGATGGCCTTGTCATGGTGGGTGGTGGAAAGTTTCAAGAACATCTGGTCATCGCCTGTCGAATGCTTCGCGAAACTGGTTCCAATCTGCCAATTCAGATATGGCACCGCGGCCAACTGGAACCGCTGGACCTTCGCCTGTTCTCTGGCATCGATGGAGTGAAGATTATCAATTCCGTGACCCATGCCGAACGACATGGACCGGCGCGAATCCTTCGTGGCTGGGAACAGAAACTGCATGCACTGGTTCACTGTGGCCTTCGTCGCGTGGCATACCTTGACGCTGATGCCTACTTTGTCGACGATCCAGCGCCGCTATTCAACGAACTAGAAAAAGCGCCATTCGTGTTCTGGCATGACCTGACTGGCAATTACAACACCGTTAAGTGGGCTACGGTTTGGCCAGATGGTGCCAATGGTGTCGATGCCATCCAAGGCGGCCAGCTGGCGTTCGACAGGGTGAAGTGCTGGAGGGTTCTAGTGCTGGCCCACTGGATGAACCAGCATTCCGACTTTTACTATAGCCACATGTTCGGCGATCAGGACACATGGCGCGTAGCTTTTTCGGCCATCAATCAGCGGGAACTGTGGCACTGCATGGGCCCGGCCCCATGGGTTAAAACCGCGTTCTTGTGCGGCGTGGAAAAAGCGAAGCCACTGGTGGTCCACAGATGCCAGGGCAAACTGTTCAGGCAGAAAGACATCCCGGTAGGCAAGTCAGCCTATGGCAGCCCACAGTGGGTGTTGCCCAAGGAAGCGCGCGTCTTCCAGCTGTTCGCCGAACTACAGGCGGACATCACCGATTCCGCCATGACATTCGAGAACATCTACCAGAAGAAACTATGGGGTAATGGTTCCGGAACCGGCAGTTCACCAACCACGGAAGCGCGGCCATATATCGATTACATTAACACCCTGATCAGCTTCGGAAAGATCCAGTCAGTGGTGGATCTTGGCTGTGGCGACGGAGTGGTAGGCACTCACCTACGAATCCATCACTATGTCGGCGTGGACTGCACCGACTCGAACATCAGCCGACTTCGGACCGCATACCCGAATCATGCGTGGATCCGGGCAGACATCTACACGGACCGGGAATCCCTTCCGTCTGCTGAACTGGCGCTGATGAAGGATGTCCTACACCACTGGCCCAACCGAATGATAACGGAATGGCTACGCTGGGCCCGGACATGTCGGAAGTGGAAGCACATCATGTTCACTCAGGATCTGGCCCAGCATCATGACGGGGCCGACACTTATCTCGGAGGATACCGCGCGCTGAATCCTGGCATGATGCCACTGGCTGAATTCGGCCTACAGGTGGTTACGAAATACTTACACAAGGCTATCCTGCTGATGACCCTTCCCGATTAGAATCTGCATATATGGAGGACATCACCATGGATCCCAACATTGCCAAGGACCTAGGGCCGAATACTTTCTTGATGTATCTGATTTTGGCCGGCCTTGGTGCTGGCGTCTGGTGGGTTGCGCATAATCTACTGATTCCGGTTCGGGATCTTCACATTAGTTTTGTTAAGGAAACCACTCGCCAGCTTGACGAAATGATCGAAGAACAGAAAAAACAGAACACGAACACCACCATCATAGGCCAAAAAATTGATAACCTTTCATGTATGACTACCATGGCCCGGCCCTCGAAAATCGGACCAACGGAACCCCTGAAATGACATTTCTTATCCTGGCGCTGTTCGGACAGCTTTCCGTGCCTCCGGAGATCCGCGGGGAAGTCGCCGGGTTCGTCACCGTCACCGCGACGACAGACGGAAAACTGGTCCGGTTTATTCCGCTGGATCCGGGGCTGAATGTGTTCCCATCGGACCTGTTATCCGATCGTAAATCCACGGTGGTCAGTGCCGCGCTGCCGGGCCGCTACCGTCTGCTGGCATACAGTTGCGTGGTTGATGTGCCGACACCGCCGGCCATCACTACCATCATCATCGGCCAGGCGCCGGGACCGGATCCGGGCCCCCAACCTGATGCACTGGCCACGGCGCTGAAGGGAATCCTAGGTGGGCTTCAGGAACAGGGACAGGCGGACCAGCTGGCCCGCCTGATCGAAACCTACAGGCAAGCCGAAACCATCGCCGTGAATCCTTCGATCCAGACCACTGAGAACCTCTATCAGGCCATGGTCAAGGCCCGAAAGGCCGCCGGCGTCCGTGACGGCAGCCTGACCGCCATTCGCGAAAGAATCGCGCAGGAATGGGCCGCGAGCATGGGAACCGTGGATGTGCCACTGTCGCCGGTCTTACGCGACAGGGCCGCGAAACTGTCAGCTAGAGTCAGGTCCGCGCTGGAGTCATGCCGATGACCGATCACTATCTGCCAGGGTGGGTGGACGAACCGGAGGAAGTGGACCAGATCGTTGCAACCCTGCCGGAATTGGATGCCAGCCTGACGCCGATCGGCGAAACCAAAGACTTCCCTGCCGAATGTTATCTGTGGGACATGGCCCGGAAGGTTCTTGGCCATCTGCTGCCACCGCGGAATCAAGGCCGAATCGGATCATGCGTGGCGTTCGCCGCGGCCAGGGCCATCGAATACACCATGCTGGCTGAGATTGCCAGCGGGGAACCGGAACTGTTCACCAGCCTGGCGCCGGAACCGATCTATGGTGGCAGCCGTGTGGAAGTCGGCAAGGGGAAACTAGGCCGCCATGACGGGTCCATTGGTGCATGGGCCGCCACCTTCGTTCGTGATTGGGGTATCCTGCCTCAGCAGAAACTGGGTGAACATGACCTGTCCAACTATTCCGAAAGCCGATGCCGACAGTGGGGACAGTCTGGATGCCCCGATGATCTAGAAGCCCTGTCCAGATCACATCCGGTCCGTGCCGTCACGCGTGTTCAGTCGTGGAAGGCGGCGAAACAGGCGCTGGTGAACGGATACGGAATCAGCATCTGTTCGAATCAGGGATTCAGCATGGGCAGGAACGCCGATGGCGAATGCCAGGCATCCGGTTCATGGGCGCATGCAATGTGCCTTAGCGGTTACACTCGGCTGGCAACTGGACGAGAAGTGGGCCGTCTCGATAACAGCTGGGGCCCGGATGCCCACACTGGCCCTGTGGGCCCTGGCGAACCGGGACCGGAAGGATTTTACGCCGATTCGGATGTGATCCACTCGATGCTGGCTAAGGGTGACGCGTGGATCTTCGCCACGGTTCAAGGGTTCCCACGGAGGACGATTCCATGGCTGATCTGAAAGCGGAAGACCGCGCCGCGCTGGAGCTGTTGCGCCAGCTGGCACGCCGGGAAATCGGTTGGTCCACCACGCTGGTACCTAGCATTGTCGGATGTCAAGCGCTGGCGCTGATCAAGTCGGCGCCGGTGCCGAAGGCGCCAAACTATCGGGGAAGGATCCCGGATCCTGTGCCACTCAGGGTGGCGGCGGAGTTCGCCGCTGACAGGCTACTGGCCGATGGTGACGCCGGCGATGACTGGCGAATCATTGCCGAATACAGCACGGAACTGATCCGGTCGAACATCCTTGAACGATGAAACCCGGGCCTTGTTCCTGTCGATCGGAGAAACCGCACATGAACCAGTTCTTCGGATGGCTGAAGACCGTGCTGGAAGGATTCTTCACCCACCTTCCGAACTCGATCGGAACAGGCCGGCCACGGTCCAGTCGGTGGCCGACAGTCCGCGGAACTCACCTCAGACGGTTCCCGACCTGTGCCGCGTGTGGCCGGACCACGGCGCTGGATGTCCACCATATCATTCCGTTTCAGGTGAACCCTGAACTGGAACTGTCGCCCGATAATCTGATCACACTGTGTGGCGATCCATGCCACCTGATGTTCGGCCATCTGATGAACTGGCAATCCTGGAATGTATCGGTCCGGGCCGATGCCGCCGCCTGGCTGAACAAGGTCAAAACCCGGCCATAAAACCAGCTGACCGCGAATCTCTCCGCGGCCAGCTGGCGTCCCGCAAGCCGGCAGGAGTCACCGGCATTCACATTATATGACGAAACCCGGACAGTGTCCGGGTTTCGTGCCAACAGACCGTCAGGCAGCCTATCGGCATCACTTCGATTCGGTAATCACCAAACGGGGCCGGCGCCACTTAATTCGCCCTTCCCGGACAATCTCCGCTTCCACCTTCGCGGACTGGCTGATGGTCTTCGGCGGCGTGGCCGCCTGGCCCTTCAGTTCGATCTTCGCGGGCGGCGTGGCCGCTTGGCCCTTCGCGTCACCAGCCAATGCCAAAAGCAATACTGCGAACATAGTCACCCCTTTACCTGTACCGAATACAGGCGAACCAACCGCGGCTCCCCTGCACCACCGCAGATTCTACTATCTGTCGCTGGCCGTAATAGCAACAATTCCGAAGCGCCGCATCAGCGGACACCGAACTGTAGCCGACACCCTCGAAGGCATAGGACCCGCCACGGTGGGCGGCCATGCCTAACTGTGCCGAAATCGTGGCAGATTCCAGCGCTGATAGGCTGGATCCGGTTCTGGCCGCTGGTGCCGCGGACTGATGCCGCGGGCGAAACAAATTGAACGGACCGGCATAGGCCGGCATGGCCAGGATCAGCAACATGAAAGCAACTCGAATCATAAAACCTCCAGTCAGAACATCGGGCGAACCATCATACCATGCGGGCTGGGGATTCAGTCCTCAGGTTCGCACCACATCCGAAAACATCGGCGAGTCTTGCCTAATACGATTTTCGGCAAGGCCAGCATAGTCCG
>Ga0194133_10004131_pt1 | contig 19831 bp, 9 predicted proteins | sample TA2KigOf40mmetaG_FD_155448 | JGI IMG/M metagenome (GOLD analysis project Ga0194133, IMG submission 155448) | Freshwater microbial communities from Lake Tanganyika, Tanzania - TA2015055 Kigoma Offshore 40m | ecosystem: Environmental > Aquatic > Freshwater > Lake | place: Tanzania: Lake Tanganyika...
AAAAAGAAATACAGAGTCACTCAATCCTGGAGAGAAAAGAAAGAGACGATAAACCCTGTGACTTACAACATTAAAGCACCGGTTCAAGTATGGACAAATCCAAGCTCTTTCCAATAATAGCTAAGAAATTGGAAGCCCTTTGATCCTTTTGAGGAGAGCAGAACCAATAAAAGTATTCCCTCTTTTCCCGAACCTGAGTTATTTATATATGTGTGTGGAAATATAGAATTTTAATGAAGACAGCTATCATTTTGTTGTACGTTGACTTTGTATTTAATAAAAGGAATGTGGTGTACAGATCAATCGATATCAAATGAGAGGGATCAGGTAGGTACAGCGTAGGCTGAGGATTCAAAGAGGTTCATTTATCTCCACTGTGGGAACACTATTCTTCAAAAAGGTCTTCACTGTAGGACTAAGAGCTGACCGATAAAAAGAGCATTTACTTACTAGCATTGAGTAAAATATATGGTAGACAAGTTCACCCACAATAAAAGCAACATACATGTTTTCAATCAATTATTCTTAAATGACACTCAAACATTAAAATTAAAATAAACTACACCGGCCTCTGGTTAGTCAAAAATTACCAGGTTACAAGGACTATAACATGAGACCCCTGAAAAACTAGTGGCTGGTATCAAGAGATTCGGGTAAGTCTTGTCATGAATGTAGACTATTCCTGGATGTGCATACGGTTTGAATATTGGATGCAGTCATGTTAACAGAACAGGGATATCCCAGTATAATCACACATCATTCTTCTTAAAGAACAAAAAGGTTTGAAATAAAATGCTCACAATACTTTATTTGGAATATTAAAACTTAAATCCTAAAATTGAAATCTAATGCCTAATTATTTACCGCAATCTTACTTTTTAGACTAGTGAAAAATAACTAGTTGACATATAAAGGCACGCAATCCTTTTTTATTGATTAGTGAGAAAGGCGTGCGATGATCAGGAGTGCTCGGGAATCTATAGAAAGGGTTTTTTGTTTGTCTTTTTGCCTGATCACATAAATAATGGAGCATTATAAAAACAAGGTACTGAGATCCATAAGTGCTATCTTCATGAATGTATTCCATCAATTTCATAGCTAGAGAACAGTTTATAAAATAACCTTTTTGGCTAAATGTTTGAACAAAAAATGTTATTTTAAAAACTTTTCTCTAGCTTTAAAATTATTGGAGCTATTAAAGACACAAATTTAAAACTTTGAACTTAAATATCTCAGCTTCTAGGCAAAACATCAAAAATCTGGACGGCAACTTTGGAGCTGTCTATGTAAGAATTGTGCATGCCAATCAAGACTCTAGCTTCCCTGGTATTGGAGGAGAATGAGGTGATAGACAGGCAGACGTGGGACAGCAAGCATTCTTAAACAGACCCCTATACAAAATTTCTAAACTCCCCACTTTGCTCAATTCGCTTCGGGAGGGATAAATTGGAAAATATTTACAAATGTGTGAAATTTATTTTTAATTATGGGTTAATCTGAATGTTGGTAACAGATTCAATCCATTGTAAGTATTCTGTGACTCTGGTAAAACCGTGAGGAAGTTCTGACTCACAACCTTGGGATGATACAAAGCTTGCAACTCCGACAGAAGAGTATCGCCCATCAGAATGTTGAAGGTTCAGTGGACCACCAGAATCACCCTAAAGTATAGAAAATCAAGTCCATTCAAATATTTACCACATACAAATTTGTCTTTACATTGCAAACTCCTTGTCCTCCAGTGCTGTCAATACACAAGTGACCTGGTGTGATGATTCCATAAAAAGAATTGCAGTCAGCATTGCTTATGACAGGTAATCCGGATACATAATGAAGAGTGGCAGCTCTGGTGAAGTCAGTGTCAGACAACTTGCCCCAGCCTGTAGCTGTGACAGTTTTACCCTCAAGGTTATCAGGAACATCAGAGTAAGAAGGTAAACAGGCTGGTCTAATATAATCTATATGGTTAGAAAAATGTAACAGTTAATGCATGTATTAATAGAGAGACCATATAGTATTCCCACCATTAAATTTGATTGGTCTGTCAAGTTTAATTAAAGCCAGGTCATTTGCAAGAGTGTTGTAATTCCAGTCTGGATGAAGAATGCCTTGGCTGGATGATGCAACTATTCTGTGAGGCTCATCAAATGCATTTAGGTCATGAGACCCAAGAATAACATCCCACCTTAAAATAAAAGTCAAATTGAACTAGTAATATTTGATTTTTTGGGAAATTCGCCTTATTTTTACATTAATTTCATTGAAGGCAAGCCCGACCAAAAAGAGAGGTACAACATCTTGTGATTTTACAAACAGATGTCGCATAGACGGGAAAAATCATACAACAGTTACAAATTTAAACGGTATATTTATTTTATTCCTTTATTTTTTAACAATTGCTTAATAAAGTTTATCGATTATTCCCAAATTATATGGTGAATTACCAGAATCCTTATTTTATATGCATCTATTGCATGAAATATGGTCATTTTTACGGTTGGGAAGACACTTTATAAACAGCATTACGAGCCGCACTTTTGGGCCTTTTGATGCTTTATCCTAACCCTGGATCAAAGGATGGTACTAGTGATGGGTTTGGGTCAAAATTTTTTTGGGTCGGGTTGGGTAAGCCATCTTTGGTTTGGGTTTGGAAAATTTCCACTGAAAATCCCAAATTTTTCTATTTTTTTCCCTTCGAGTCAGAAAAATATTGTTGGGTTGGGTCTAAAAGTACCCGGGTCAAAGATGGTTCAGCCTCTTATTTACTGCGGGTCAAAAGCATGCTCAGGTCAGGCCAGGGTCCATCTCTATATGGTACCCTGGATTGAATTACTGACAGTTCAATTCCTTAGATCCTCCGATACCAGTCGTTTGGGCTACGGTGACCTCTATTCTTAATATTCTATGCACCCAACCGAAAAGGCATAACCCTACTCGCTCCTTTGCTCTTTTTTTTAAATTTCACCTGTTTGCACCATCAACACAATGCGCTGCAGTAAGAATCCATTCTTCGGAGATAATGGATGATGAACAGAACCAACCTGGAGCTTCAAGCCCAGCAAGCCATGGAAATTGATTTGGTGAGGCTTCTGTGCCACCAACAATCTTTCCAGACTTGTTTTCAATACCACAAATATCTATATACAAGAAATATTTTTAATTTCTCCTTGAATAAGTAGAGTAAAACGACTAGTTTAATATTTTACTAGACTATTTTTATGATCGCAACTTAATAACCTTGTTAATGATCCTTTGATCACCACAACCTTTTATTGATTGACAACTTTAATCTGGTATTATCTTTCGATAATACCGCTTCCTGTCCCATCTTGATACTACCGTCATTCCTTTCCATTTCCAGAAGTAAGTTTGATCAACAACTCTGAACTCTAAAACCTATGCACTCTATGATTCGTATTAATACATGTGTACCATCTCTGATAGCGCATACGAAAGTCTCGTATGGAGTTGCTAAGATGAAATAGAGATGTCACATGTAACTTCTAGCTAAACCATGTCTATGAAATTACTTTTTATGGACATGTGAAACAGGAGCACACTGATCAGGAACGCTCAGGGATCAAACATGGATTGAAAGGTTGCGTGATCAAAAAGTGGTAAATACTGTAACCTTAACTCTAAGTACCGGAATCCATGTGGGCTATCTACATAAATATAAACCCAGCTCCTCTTCCTCAAATATACAGTAAATGTTAGGGATCAAACATGGATTGAAAGGTTGCGTGATCAAAAAGTGGTAAATACTGTAACCTTAACTCTAAGTACCGGAATTCATGTGGGCTATCTACATATATATAAACCCAGCTCCTCTTCCTCAAATAGACAGTAAGTGTTGGGGATCAAACATGGATAGAGAGGTTGTGTGATCAAAAAGTGGTAAATACCGTAATCTTAACTCTAAGTACCGGAATCCGTGTGGGCTATCTACATTTATATAAACCCAGCTCCTGTTCTTCAAATAGACATTAAGCATTTTATCGGTCTCATTTTTTGACGTCCGATCTCATTACCTCGATTTACTATGATTTCTTATTTGCCATGAATTTTTTCTTACCATCAAAAGCTTTTGTTCCCTTCTTGTAATGGAATGAGCTTCTCAATTTGTTTGCTTTATCCTTGGCAAGCTCTTTGCCAAGGTCTTTCCATGATAAGCTAAAATTTTAAAATGACTAAAATTTCAATTTTTATAGCGCGCCTTGCGATACAGAGATCATTGTAAAGGTACACTATTTGGTTTATTCATTTTTTGGGGTAGGTTACCCTGGCCGGAGTCAAATCCGGGCCGCTGTGATGGAAATCCAGCACGTAACCTACTATCCCATTCTGGCTCTCTGTGTTTTTATCAATAAATTTACTTTTTGTTTAGAGCAGCAAAGTCCTTGTTGGGTAGAAATCTTCCTGTATGGGGTAGGGCCTGCAAATTCAAGAAGTCCTTCAAAATAATCTTTTTGCTAAATAGAAAAAATTCTCACCATTGAGGCACCCACAAATAGAGCCAGAACAAAAACAGCCTTCATTTTAAAACTAAGCTCATTTCCAGATGTTACAGGTTAATTTATACAGCATAGAATAATCTATGATTATCAAGATTATCTTTGCATCATGATGTTAGTCAACATGTTGATCAAATTTTAAATTCCTTTTCAAAAGATTCAGATTATCTTAAATTTGCTAACATAGATCCTGTAACTTTGTTAACTTTAAGCAAAGGTCAATGAGATCCATTTTATTGTAATTATTAAACAAAAGATCCATCTACATATTATTAACTGAGAAGTATGAGATTTTAGATTTGTAAGTTTGACCCCAAATTAATATTTAACTGCCAAGTTATATCCACACATTCAAATCAAATATTTTATTTATCAGTCCAATCCAGGAATGTTATTACTTAACTTGAGTACATATTTAATGTTTCAATCCTGCTGATATAATTATTTCTTGTAAAAAAATTCAACAATCATTCACTCATCACAGTTTTATTCGCCTCCTTCTTTGACAAAAACATTATCAATATTTTAAGAGATTGGTAAAGCTATGATGACACTTTACAGTTAAAAACATGAAACAAAAATAAATAAATAAACGTCAGATGTGAAGATTCTCATCATGACTAGAAGCCGGAGTTCAGGTCCAGAAGGAAATACGCCGTTTCGCCAAATGTGTCGTTTTGGCTAACCTGGGTTAGGCAAAACATGTCCCGCAGGGTTAGGTTAGGTTAAGTTAGGTTTGTGAAATGATAAGGTGAAACAACATGGTATTGGTCAAGAAGACAGTTTGTGAGCGTTGCTTTTGTTTTTTTGGGTAATTTTCCTAAGACGGTCCTTGGAGATATCCTTGTCAATCCAGCAGTCCTGTGAGAACAGGCCAATCAATGGCTTTCTCCTGGTAAAATAAAATGATTGTGATATGTAACTGTAGAGGTAGAAAGGTTCTCTTTGAATAATTATTGTCTTGATAGCTAGTAATGATATTAATGACATCAGCCGACTGCCAACTACGAACTCGTCATATGAACGAGTTCGTAGTGCGTAGTTGCAGTGGGGGTTGGTTGGGTCAGGTTAGCTTAAGTTAGGTTACCTTACATTAGGTCAAGTTAGGTTAGATTAGGTTAGGTTACAAACTCATTGAACTACAAACTCGTATGGCAAACTGGCTCATATGGCAAAATGACTTTGGCGAACTGGCATATGGTGAACTTGAAAATGGCGAAATGACATCCAATCCATCTGTTCAGCTTTTAAAACCATTATAAGATGAAGCTTTTGAATGAAATACAAATCCCTGAGTTCCTCTTTGGAAGGATTCTGGTCTGTCCATGTTTTTAAGCTGTGAGTGTATAAATGCCATTGAAATTTAGAAATGGAATAGGTTCATCTGAATGAATAATTTTGGATCATGAGATTTACAGTAAATACCATTACATGCGTAATATTGAAAGACGATTGCTAAAATTAAGGTCTTACTGTTACTGATAATGAATGAGTTTCAAGACACGAAACCCTCTCTTTTATGCAAAAACAAGTAACTCTAACCCATTAGCTTATGCAGCCCAACATATCCTGTTTCTCAATTACAAAAAGACCCATCATCAACCTTTTTGGCCTAGAGTTCTTCTCCCAACACTTCCCATTATCATCCTGAGGATCTACCTTATATTCCTCCTGGCTATAAGCATCCTCTGTTTCCCCTTATCTTGTCGTATTTGATTTGCAGATACAAAAGGTAATAAAAGTATTTTCATCACTGATTAATCCTAAGCACCATTCAAGAAATAAAAACAATAGTCACTGTAAAAATAAAATTTATTGAATTCATGTTGGATTACAAGCAAATATTCAATTATTCTAACAATGCGAATGCAGAAAACAAATATTTTAATGCTCTTAAAATGAAGCCAAGGCCACCAGAATCATAAAAGCAACATAAATTAACAGCTTGGAAGAACACTCACCATACTTTTACATCAAATTTGATTATTAAACTATAAAGCATGAGGTGGTCTAGATGATTGCGAGACAAATTGCCATCACGGCAACTCGGGTTTGACCCCCGCTTGGGCTGATACACAAGGAAAATGACGACTAAACGTGCCTTCAATCAACAAGATTTGAAAGGCGCACCAATAAAAAAAACAATAATCTCCTCCTGATGTGATATACTTTTGCAAAAAATTGGATCTATTTTAAGTAAGTTGGTGGATGTAGAGACAGATCAATTCTACTTGGTATTGGGAAAAAGTCAAGGCAAACCATACATCACAAATTGCAATTGCTTTTCTTGCAACTTTTTCTTCAGACAGATCCAAAGGGATCAATGTTATATAGAAAAAGTATCTAAACTACATTCATATGTTTTTTAGCAATCATACAAGCACCATCTGGAAGAATAGGGACTTAAACTTTTCATCAGTGTGTAAATTTTAACAGCAAAAAAGTTAATGTGCAATTTTTAGACTTTAATCAAGTTGCTTCTTAAAAAATTTGGCATATTTTTTTCATATTACTTTTTTCTATAATTAAACTACAACCTATGACATATTTTTCATGCTTTGAAATAGATTTTAACATCAAATTGCTTGCAAAATATTTTTGTTGATATTATTAAAAAAAAGTTTCTTTAATTTACTACAAAAATTTAAATCATGAAATCTGTTTTCATGCAACAAAATGCTTGAAAAAAAATAAAATTTCTTCAACAAGCTGCAATCAATAGGGTAAAATTGAAAAAATATTATACTTTTGACTGGTTTTTTTGCATCTGAAAAGGTTATTATTTTTAATAAGGGAAATACATTTTTATTTTAATTAAAATTTAAGAAAAAGGGTTGAATTTAGACCATGCTTTTTAAAAACTAACAATTCATCAAATTGAACATGGATATTTTGCTTTTATGGTTTTTATTTGTTTTTGAAGCAATTATTTCTTTATCCACCTTGTTGGCTTTGATCTTGTGTTAAATAATAGGACCTGAAAAGTAAAAGTAGAATTATTAGTTTTATGTTTACAATATCTGGCTCAGATTTTTCCTGACCAAAAAAGTGGTACACCATTTTGTGATTTCAATAAGAGAAGTCATTTAGACAGGAAAAATCACACAACAGTAACAGATTTAAACTTTATATATTTCATCAAATTATTTTATTCCTTTATTTTTCAAAGAAATGGCTTATTAAAATTTGCCAATTATTCCCAAAATATACAGCAAATTAGCAGAATCCTTATTTTATGCATTTCTTGCACAAAACTCCAGCCCTACCAAAAAAAGACACCCTGTATGCCAACTTTCAGGTGTATTGCCCCTATTTACACGTAGCACACTGGAATACAGGTGTAAATGGTGCAAATTTTGTTGTAAGCTACCATAAAACACTTGTAAATGCCTTAAAATCATAGTACTCCATTCAAACATGCTTACACAGCTTTATTTTTTGTCAGAACACTGCTTATTATTTCAAACAATAGGGTGGTCTAGTAGGTTACATGCCGGATTTCAATCCCGGCAGCCTGGATTCTAGTCCCGCTCAGGGAAACCTAACTAAAATGACCTCTTAGAGTCTGCCTTAAATGCAAGGCGTACAAAAAATAAGTATGATGAAAGCAATGTTTTTACCAATAGATTATGTTAAAAAATCCAAAACTGCATGGAAACAGGACTCTGGAAATGACATCAATCTTCTTGGCTCTGAACTGGAAGTTTTTAAACCATTCTGCCGCAAAATTTCTTCTTCGGACAGGGATTTCACCATGCAAAAGAGCACCTGGAGGAATCACAGGTGCACCCTCAATTCTCCTCATGAGGGGATCCTGAAATTTAAAAAATGCATTTATTGTAACTTTTTTTGTCATTCATCTTGTCTGTTTTTACACCTTCAGTGTCATTTTTTTATTTCAGAAAAAAGATTTAGTAATTAATAATCAAGCAAAGGTTGTTTCATGGTTGCTCTACATTAAGAGTTTATCTTGACCTTTTTAACCTTTTTCCACAACAACAGCAAACAACAAAAATATAAATCAGACAAAAGATTCATTATTCAATAATATAGCCATTACTTAAAAGTAAAAAGTCAGAGTGATCATTTGGTTTATAGCTAGAATTCTATCCTAGCTAACCAGGTTTGACTCACACACCAGTAAACTTTTTTCAATAATAGAAATATCCCGACAGAAAAAGTGGTACACCATTTTGTGATTTTACTAACAGATGTCGAATAGACGGGACAAATCACACAACATTTACAGATTAAAACCGTATAAATTTCCTTGATTTATTTTATTCCTTTATTTTTCAACTAAATTGCTTGTTAAAATTTGTCGAGTATTCCCAAATTATACCGTGAATTACCATAGTTCTTATTTTATGCATTTATTGCAAGAAATATGGTCATTTTTTGGTCGGCTAGATTTAAGTAAAGGATGAAAGTTTTATGACTTTATTTTAAAATAAGGTACATTGAGCATTTTTTTAAAACTTTTATTTGATAAATTTTCCATCAGAATGGCATGTGCAATAATCAAGGCTTGACCCCTCTCAGGCAGTTGGTCCTTGAGAGGACAAGGAGGGTAATCATGAATGGTTATTTGTTTCAAACTAGTGATGGGTCCGGGTCAAAATTTTTTGACCTGGGTCGGGTCTGGTCGGGTCAGCCATTTATGGTTCAGGTTTGAATTTGAAAATTTCCCCTAAAAATGTCAAATTTTTCCCTTTGGGTCAAAAAAATCTCTTTGAGTTAAATCAAAAAGTACCCGGGTCGAAGGCGGGTTGGCCTCTTATTTACTGCAGGTCAAAAGTAAGCTTGGGGTCAGGTCGGGTAGGGTCAGGGCCCATCTCTATTTCAAACACTTGCCGGTCATTAGCAGCCTTCCTTTTGTAAAATATCTTGTAAATGATAATGGGTTGCTGACCAAAAAAAAGGAACCAAATTTCGAGCAATATTTGAATTAAATACCATGATTGGTAAAGTGAGGGATTTTATGGGCCAATTTGAGAACAAATATTGGAAAAATTACCAATATTTGAAATTCTATCAAAAAATACTGTTTGAAAATAAGACAATTTGATAGAATATTTTTTATAAATTTCTGTTTATATAACAAATGTGCAATTTTTTTGCAAAACTGTGGCTCACTTTTCTGGTTGAGTTAGTAGCAAATCTTGACCAGTAATTATCCGAAATGGATGTACCAAATTATTCTAGTGCTCAAATTTAATAGAGAAAAGGAAATGAATTTGGGTTTACAGTTTGAGAAAAATAATCAACATTTTTGTACTCTTTTATAATGACATGCCCCAAGTTAGGTTTATCCTGAGAAACTAAATAACAAGCTCCACTCTACACAATTTCCTCTTGGCTCTTCAATTTGCTGGAAAAAAGGTAACTTTTTCTTTTTGGAAAGTTTTGGAAAGAGAAAGAAATAGACACTAAGAACAGTCAGTAATAAGGACCTCTTTTCTTTGGCCTAAGTCTAAGGTTTGTTAGGAAAACTTCTTTTTCAGCTCTAGAGAAAGAAAAAGGTTTTCATGTTTCAAATAGTGTAAGAAATGTGGCCAAAGTTGACAGAATATAAAGAGAATATGGGACTAATGACTGGTCAAAAACTACAAGAATAATTGATTTATCTATGTAGATATCCCTGAAATTATTTACGAACAAACCTTATGCAATTTCTAAGCAGGGATAGTACTTAGCCTGAGTAATCACACATGTCTCTCTAAGGTAACAATCTTATAATAAAGGTCCAAAACAAGTGCTGAAAATACTTTAATCTTGAATGAGCTAGTGATGGGTCCCGGTCAATAAGTTTGACCCGGGTCTGGTCAGCCATTTATGGTTTGGGTTTGAATTTGGAAAATTTCCCTTAAAACTGTCAAATTTTTCAATTTTTTACCTTCGGGTAAAAAAAATTTTTTTGGGGTTGGCCCAAAATGTACCCGGGTCTAAGGCAGGCCAGCCTCTTATTTACTGCGTATCAAAAGTAAGCTCAGGTAGGATCAGGGCCCATCTCTAGCATGACACAAACATCAAGGTAAAGTAAAGTATGCTAACCTTAAATCTGAGGCATAGCTATCAAATATTTAAATAAGAATAGTGAAAAATAACTCGTAAATGTGTTTACGTGCACAACCCTATTTATCAACATGGTGAACAGGAGTTAGGTGAAGAAATGCGCTTGGGATTCCAATGTGGATAGATAGGTTGCATGAAAATAATGAAATATACCAAGATCCCACATGGGGCTATCTTACATCTGGGCCTATAGTCATTATCATCTGGGCGTAACTCTGCGGAGGTTATCATCTAGGCCTAGGATTAGGCCCAGTGCTCAGTTCTCTGGATTTCTGGAACTAGCTGAGCTTGGGAAAAATACATTTGGAAAAATTGCATTGTCTTAACTTCTTCATCTGACCATCTGGGCTGTAAAATTAACTAACATCTTAGATCACATAAACTTTCAGTAATATTAAATTCACGTTAATGACAATTGCAGCGTACTCTCTTGATAATGGTCATTTTTCATTCTATTTTATGGGCTCCTATACACCATGTCACAAAACAGAGTCTTTATATCTTTACAGAGCTCCAACGCTACAGTCCTTTCAGCCTTATAATTTTCAGGACTATTGAGAGACTGAGATCGTAATTGTAATGTGTTTTGAGATTTGTTAAGAAATAGAATTCATTGGAAACAAACGTGACTTTTATCATTGGTGGGCTTGTTTATTACTTGCTTTATTTACACAAGGTTTGGAGTTCATACTTTAGTTTACTGAATTTTATTTCCCAAAAATGGATCAAAGTTTTTCCCTTATTATTTTACTAGTACAAAACTTTCTTTACACTTTCTTTTTGTGAAGGAAATAGTATTTTTCCTTGGTCAATGTCACTCAATCCATGATTGAATAGTGCCTTGATAGCAAAGGCTAATTTATTCCATGCAACTGCAGAGTAGAAAAAATTATTCAAAGAAAAAAGATTATTCTGCATATTGTATAACTTCAAAGAAACCAACCAGTGAAAAAACTTTCTCAAGGTTTTAATCAATTTTTTCACTAAAAATATTTGTATTTCAATTTACATTTTTTTTGTTCAACATGCCTTCCAACCAACCAGCATTTTCAGGTGAGCAAGAAAAATGATTTTTCTTGCTTTCTAGATGCTCAAATTTCCATGGGATGCATGTGAAAAGCTCTTAGATTTAGATAAAGTCAAATTCTTCACCCCTCTCCATGTAACAAAAGTCCTCTCTTGAAAGCTATATTCCAGTCTTGAAACAAATGCAAAATTTAATACAAACAAAATTTGTCAACTTTCAGAAACTTGGATATATTCCTTTCTTTCTGTCATAGCATTTATATCATTCTTCACAACTTAAATCATGCAAGTTGCAAAAAGACAGAAATAAAATAAGTTTCTTATTGTTATAAAGTAAATAAGTCATATACTGCATTTTATTATTGGTTGAATTTGGCCTTGACACCTCTTGCTTTGATTAAATGATTTCCAATTTATATCGGTCCGCTGCCCTGCATTCTCGTGCACATTTTAGGTTCATTGACTCCCCTTTTTATTGGAGAGCAAGTGATTGTTGTTGCGTAGAGTCTAGGTGTTGCGTTGCACTGGGTTGCTCATATTGTTATTTGTTTTCTGAGATGGAGCAGTTTTGAAGCTGGTTGTCGTTGACATTCTTTCCAGGTCGGTTCTTGTCCTTTTCATCTTAGGTATGTGGATGTTTCTGGTTTGTTCTTTTCTCATCAAAGTACTGACTGCTTCTTGATTTGATATGTCCATTTGTGAGCTATTATACTACTTTCATTTACTATTCATATGACTTGTGATGCTACACCATTGCTGAAATATGTTACTTTAAGTCATCGCTATTATGTGCTGATATGGGACTTGGGACAATACAAAAGGGTAGCAACTTGTAAGGAGCCATAGAACTTCTTGCTCCACACACACCCTGTACATACCTTTGCTGCCCACCCTATCTGCCTGCCTTCTGTGCCCTCATCAGAGAGATGATATATAGTGTGCCGACACAGAGATATTTCTGGGATCCCCTTACCAACACGGATTCACTTAAAAAATTACATTTATTTTTGAGGGGCAATAGACACCAGTTAAGAAATAAATCTTATCTTTTGCCAATAGTGAAGACTCTAAGCAGTTGAATCCTTGCCGTTACAGGGACCATGAAGTTTTTCTGCCCAGCCTACAAGGATGCGAGAACGCTATGTTTTTCATCTCCCTGCTCGCAAAAGACAGACATTTTCCATACCATATCGTATTCATTTTGTGACCTATTTTGTCATCTTTTCTATCTGAGAGGAAGTGAGTATCACTGAAAAATGAGCACATGTAAATAAACTGACTGAACAAAAGGTTCAGTGATGAATATTACTATAGTACAATTATTACTGGGACCTTACTTATAGGCACGACAGCTTGTGAACATACAGCTAGGATACACTTACCAGACTATCTGAATTCTATCCCAACTTTTTTGATGGGAAGTTTTCTTTCTATATAGTAAATCAAGGTGAGGAGATTGAGAATGTCAAGAAATAAGACCAAGGAGATACTAACTTTTAATATGAAGAAGAGTCTGATTTGCATACGTCAAAGGTGTATCAATAAACAGGATAAAACGGACCTGTTCATTTGACAGTTCAGAAGTCTTGGTGATCTCAGGATCAGTATTTACGGTCAGGTTAAATCAATATTTACTGAGTTTAAGAAAGGAACAGAATGTTTGCTTGTACTCGAAAGGAATAGAGGTTTGTATTATCAAAGGATAATACCATTAAAGATGTCGATGAACGAGAGTGGTTTAATCGACTATAAAAGGCATTGAGTCGATCGTAAAATAATTTACAGGAAATATTACAAATCAAAATTTTATTGAAAGATGATAAAGTCATTCTACTATTATATTATAGATTTATGCTCTGAAAAATTGAAAATTTGTTTATCTTTGGGAGGAGACAAAATTTGTTGCTCAAAAATGCCTTTAGGATAGAGAAATTTCAGACATGATAAATTTTGTGCATAAAATTGATTTGAAATATTAAATTTATTAAAGATGAAAAAAATGTGTTGCAAATCAACTGAACTAAATTTTATTTTTCAAACTCTTTTGAAAGTTTTTTTTGTGTATTGTTGGTGTTGAGAAGCTGCAATTCTTTTGCTTGGACGGTTCTCTTTTTCTGTATAAATTGAGAAAATAAAGTTTGTTTGCTTGTATTGTCAGATAATCCACACTTTAGAATAACATTTTCAGTTTGAATAGACGACAAAAGCCTTTTTGGCTGAGGCAAGTTTTTCTCCACTCTTTCATCAAGTAACAATTAAAGGCAATGGAAAAATCCTCACTGAATAAATTAAGTCTTAGATGGGGGGAGTTTTCTCACTCTCGTTATGCATGGATTGAGCTAATTTATCTAATTCTAATGCAAATGGAAACCACTACAAGAATGCTAAAAATGTTGAGGAGAAGTAAGAAATTTCTCCGCACAGCACTCAACTAAGGCCAACTTGAAGAACTTCCAAAAGTTATAGTCCAAAAGAGGTTGTGATGGTAGAATGACAAAAAGTTGGGCAAAAATTATCATGGTGTCAAAAATCAAGACAGGAAAGTTGCGGTTGTGATGATACGGATAGAGTGTGCAAATCAACAACAATTTCACGGTCCCCGTTACGGAACGGATTCAGCTAATGAGGGTTTTCGCAATTGGCAAAAGATTTTATTTATTTTGTAACTCTGGATTTCCGTTGGTCATCAAAAAAAAACGGAAAAATTAAAGCAATAATAAAACTAGTCTTTTGCGAATGGCAAAAACTCTCAACATCTGAATCCATGCCGGTGGGGGAACTGGCAAATTTTTCTGCCCACCCTAGTAGGACATCACTGCTCTATACTTATCACCTCTCTAGTCTTGCTTTAGCGATTGAGGTGCTGTGGCATCAAGAGATTAACGGTGCGTGTTTGAGAGAATGGAATCCAAGCAATGACCTTCCCAATGAAGAAAAGAATCAATACAGAACTGCTTATTGATAGAACGACCGGCCTTTTTATAGGGTAAACTCATATCAGTGGTGTTACCAAAAAAGGAAATTAAAGAAAGATACCATGTCAATTCGTCTAATGATCTTTCGTATAACAGACGTTTGCCTACAATGGTTTGCCTAATAGTCGATTTGCTTACTGCCAATTCACCAATGCACAGAGGGGGAACATGCTTTGGGGGGGGGTTTAGGTTAGCCTAAGTTAGCAATAATTAGGCAAACTGGCAGTAGGCGGTGATGTGAAGAGGGCAAAGTAACTTATCGCTGGATTTAAAAGATGTCATAGCAATGCATCCAAGTGAACACCCTTCCTGATCAGGAAAAATATAAGCATTGAACTGAGCCCCTTTTTTACTGGAGGAATAGATCAGGAGTGTAACCATTAAGGCAGGCACCAAAAGGTGACACCGAAGTTATAGTCCTTATTGTTTATAAGCATTATGTATTGCTTTCACTTCAGTTTACATAAAAATGAGAAAGTTAAAGGTGATATTTTCCCAGCAAATTATTTTTAACATAAGATTCTAGAGCACAATTGTTCATTGAGCTCCTGCATCAAACATCAATAAAGAGGACATAGCGTCTTAAAATGTTATCCTCCCTGATGCATGTAGACGGCACACACGGATTGCAGTCTTAAGATTTAAATTACGTAAAGTACCAATTTTTGATCACGCAACTTTTTATCCACATCTGATCCCTGAGCGCACTTGATCACTGCGCTCCCGCCTCACATATCCGGATAGATATCTTAAAAATTTCTGCAAAATTTTTAATCAACGCATTTTGTTGACTACACTCCTGTGTGTTCTCTGCCTCACCATGACGAAGGTCATCCTTAGCCGGATACCCTCTGAACGCGAATGTAGACGGCACACACGGATTGCAGCCTTAAGATTTAAATTACGTAAAGTACCAATTTTTGATCACGCACTTTTTATCAACATCTGATCCCTGAGCGCACTTGATCACTGCGCTCCCACCTCACATGTCCATAAAAAGGCTTGCGTGCCTTATTATAGTTACCTAGTTACTCTCCGTAAGCTTAGAAGTAAGTTTGTAGAAGTATCTAAGGAAGTTATTATAAGGATATTATGTGTGTAAAGTAATGTACTGTACCTATTCTAATAAAGTATTATGAGCAATCTTAAACACCTTGTGTTTCTTTCATAAGAACGGGGGGACCTAGGAGCTCGTAAACTAGAGATAGGAGTTACGATAGTTTATCACCCCTTACTCAGCTCTTGCAGCATGAGCAATCCTGCTGCTCGACAATCGTAAGTCTACATGCATACCCGCTATGTTAGTTTGGATAATTAAGCCCTAGATTTAAGTTTAGTATGGAAGTCACTATTTTTACTCATATTTGCATTATTTTACCCATGATAATAAAATATTCTGTTTTGAGATCCGAGAAGTGTCATCATTCTTGATCGGGATAACATCTTCGAGTTAAAATAGGGATTATGTGTGTCCAATTTCATGGATGGTTTAAATATATTTCAAACATATAACACTGTAAAAACTCACCATGGATACAGGAAACCCGCCTTCTTCTATTCGATCTGCGTTAAAGGCATGCGCCTCCAGCTCACGCTCTTTGGCTTCCTTTTGTTTGGCAGCTCTTTGAGCATCAGACCTGGAAAAGAAATTCAATACCTGAATAACTTAATGTAATATCTCAATCATGGTAACATGATAAATGATAGAGATTTCAGTGTTTTTTCCACTCTCCCCTTCAATATCCCCTTTTTCTCCCATGTTCCTTGTAGAAAAATAAAATGAAGTAAAATGTGATTGTCCCAAAAAGCGGATAGAAGTGCTTGCTAGAAACTTTATGATTGTGTTAAAATCCCTTTTCAGTGTTATGGCCTTGCAATTAAAGGAGCCCTTGCCAATTTGAGTACAAGCAATGAAGAAAAATGCAAAAAGCATTTTTGTTTGTTAAAAGCAAAATCTTTTTGTTGTATATGAAAAGCAAAAATATAGATTACAAAGATAGAAGTATTTATTTATATATTGATCATGAAGAAAATTTGGCAAAAGCCTTGAATTTATAAATTTTATTAGCTTGTGATGCTGACATATCTTAAAGTCAATTTATGTGTGATACGATGCTTGTTATGTTATCGTATTGTATTCCTTTCACTAATCCTCTATTTACTTTCATTTGTTTACCCATCCCTTTTTTATGGGTTCGTCTCGAACCTTCTATAAGACGTCTCAGTGTATCTACTCTTTCTATTTATGAACTAGCCCTTTCTAGAATGTTCTTTATGTTGTATATAAAAGGTTTGCCTTCCTTTGAATAAATAGTTAGTATCTGATTGTCTTATTTCCTTCGTGGGACCTCACTCATAAGCCTTTCCTCATCGTATACTAAAATGTGATGTTATATGTCACTGCTGTTATGTGACAATACAGGGCAGCATAACTATGGCTCTAAGAGTTTTTCCAAACAAGTTTTCCCAAGTGCGCTTTTCCTGAACACATTTTTTCACAAAACACGGCCTGCCCAGAAATTAAGGCTCGGATGATAAGATTCAAATAATTAAGACCTGAAGGTTAGGTTAGCCTAGTATTAAAACAATCTGAGCCTATTGGAGCTGAATTTTTTAAGGAAAAATGCATTCAGGAAAGTGCCTCTGGGAAAAGTATACTTGAGAAAAACTCATTCGTGAAAAACTTGTGGCTCCTTATGCTTTCACTGTGATGCGGCCCTTACATCATCGCTGTTATATGATGCTACATCATTGCTTTTTGGGAAAACAAAAACAGGGGAGGTTCAACCGGTTCAGCCACGTCTAGTTTTGAAATATTTTTTGTCAATAGTGACTTTGATTAAAAAGCGATTTGGACTTTTAGAGAGCGCAGAAAATCCTAGATTCAGCACATTGAATTTTTATCGATTTCAAAAGATAGTTCTTATAGGATCTTGTTACTTTAGGCTCCGGCTTCGAATGCCCATAAATAGGCTTGTGTATCAAACAACATTATTAAGTTATTCTTATCTTTGAGATTTATGTTGGATAATCAGGCACTAGATTTAAGTTTAGTATGTAAGCACAAGATTATCCACAAGCGAGAGAGCACGAAGCATGAGTAAAGCGAATGAGCAAGGAATATCGCTACGGGTTTGGAAAAAATAATTTGACCTTTCCACTTTAAAATTCATATCTACTTCAATTTTAAGACTAGAGAGTTTATTTCCCAGGGCTAAATATTTCTAAAAATACATTTTACTATGTTCTTCTGCCTGTACCCTAAAAGGCTCCCTCAGCTTTGAAGCTAGAGGGCTAATTTTTTGCATGAAGGTAGCTTGGACCCTTGGCAAAAAAGTTAGTAAAAAGATTTTTGAAATTTTGTCTAGGAGCTGCAATTTGAGGTGTTTTCTAAGCTAAACTAAGCTGAAAAATTCATTATTTCCCCAAAATCAAAGTACCTTTAGCCAGCTAAATGCCGTTTAGTCAGCTAAACGGAAATGCCGTTCAGTTCACGCTGATCTTACTGAATTGTGTTTACCTCATTGAACATTGAACGTATTTGTTTGTTTTGTACGGAACCTCGCTCACTTGTGGGTTTAGCATTTTTCAAAGCAAAAAATGACCATCTATTTAATTATTGATTTTGTTATAAAAAATAAAGGATTGAAAGAAAAGGGCCAAATTTCAATGGTGTGAATTCTTTGGGTTGAAAATTTAAATAAAAAAGTGATCAGACTTTTTCCTTTCATGTTCTTATCTGTTTTTCAAATCCATTTGGCCAAAGGTTGAGGGGGTTGCCATTTGGCAAGAGGTTTTATGGATACGTTTGACACACATTTGTCAACTTTTTTATAGACTGAGGGTGGGGTAAAAGGGGGCCATCACAAAGAGCTCAAGAAAAGTTCAAGTTTATGACGACAAGACTGACAAGGGATTGGATAAAGGAACAAAAGGATCAAAAAAATCGAACCATTTGCTATTTTGTTTGAGACTGAAAAAGAAAATAAATCGATTTTGGAGGAAAAGGAAAAAGTTTTGCTCTTCTACTGGTCCCAAGAGAGCTGAAGAAAGAAAGACCTCATAACTTATAGAGGTAGAAGTGGACAGAGAGGGTTGTCAAAATTAATATTTTCTATTTCTGTTTGAATTTCTTTCGGAATCTTAAATTCCAGGTCTTTAATGGGTGCCCTTTAGGGGAGGATTTGCAGTAGAGATGGGCCCTGAACCGACCCGACCCGAGCTTACTTTTGACCTGCAGTAAATAAGAGGCCTACCCGGCTTTGACCCGGGTACTTTTTGACCCGGCCCGAAGACATTTTTTTGACCTGAAATGAAAAAAATTGAAAAATTTGATGTTTTCCAAAATCAACCCCAAACCATAAATGGCTGACCCGACCCGACCCGGGTCAAAAAAATTTTGGCCTGGAGCCATCACTAGCCCTGACCCAACCCAAGCTTATATTTGACCCGCAGTAAATAAAAGGCCAACCTGTCTTTGATCCAGGTACTTTTTGACCCGATCCGATGAGATTTTTTTGATCCAAAGGGAAAAAAACTGAAAACTTGGGATTTTTAGGGAAAAATTTCCAAATCCAAAACCAAATACAAAGATGGCGGACCCAACACGGGTCAAAATTTTTTGATCCAGACCATAACTGGTTTGCAGGATTTCTCTGCAATCTTAGAACCTTTTTTTTGACGTGAGACCATATGGGTTCTTTCAGGCTGAGAAAATTAGATTTATGGCTATGCCTTAATGGCAGCAGCTATTGAATGTTTTCGCTCATGGCAAAAGATGTTTTTTTCACTTATGATTTTATCAGTTGCTTCTGTGGCTTTTAAGCTCAGAAAGAGTGTTTACACATTTTGCTCATTCAATAGCCAAATATTTTGCCAAGTCAAAAAATTATCCCTTCCGAGCGAAGCGAAAAGGAAGTTATGAAAAATCATTATAGTTCGCGTTCTTTATGGTTCGCGACAAAACGGCATGTCAGTCCGCCTGTTTGTCTGTCACCTCATTTTCCGGCCATACCAGTGAAGCTAGAGGCCTGAAAATTGGCTTGCATATTTCTCACATGGATAACTTCAAATTTACCAACCAAATTTTTGATATCTAGAATAGAAGCTGAGATATAAGCTGTTTTCTGCAATAAAACACAGCATGAAAAAAGGGGGGATCCTGCACGCACCATGCACACTTGGGATGGTTAAGTATTTTTCCCTGTACAAAAATACCCTTCTACATACTTGATTTGTTTA
>Ga0194133_10004135_pt1 | contig 19818 bp, 23 predicted proteins | sample TA2KigOf40mmetaG_FD_155448 | JGI IMG/M metagenome (GOLD analysis project Ga0194133, IMG submission 155448) | Freshwater microbial communities from Lake Tanganyika, Tanzania - TA2015055 Kigoma Offshore 40m | ecosystem: Environmental > Aquatic > Freshwater > Lake | place: Tanzania: Lake...
TGGAGCCGCCCTGAAAGATGGTGAACTAAACCGGGGCTTTCGAACTTGGCTAAATGGCTGGTCGTTCCCGCTCATGGCGAGGCTGCACGCTCTACCTCGCTGGGTGCTCCCGCTAAGCACCGCTGCTCTCTTGCTCTTTGGCCTTATTGCCCCGCCTCAATGGTTAGCGCTCGGGGTCGCCTGCATGTTGGCCGTGAGCGCTTGGGTTATTTGGCTCGTGACTCTGTCATGGCCCTTACTTACCGCACCCGCAAGATTGATTCGCGTTCTAGTAGTGGCACTGCTACTTGTTGCTACTTTCTTAAGGGCTACCGGGCGCCTTTAGAGCGTCCGCAACGCCCGCACCAACCTAGCTTTCGGCGCCGAAGCGTCGGTGGCGTTGGGTGAACTCAGTGATGGCCTGCCAAAGGTGCCGACGGTCAAAGTCAGGCCACAAAACATCCAAAAAGACAAACTCCGCATAGGCGGACTGCCAAAGTAGAAAATTACTGATTCGATGCTCCCCACTTGAGCGAATAAATAAATCGACATCGGGTAAATCTGAGTTATTCAAATACCTTGCGAAAGTCTTTTCGGTCAGTGCCCGCGCCTTCGCTCGACGAGACTTAAGGTCTTTTGCAAACTGCGCGGCGGCGTCCACTATCTCGGCCCGACCACCGTAATTGACACACATATTCAAAGTCATTCGCTTGTTACGTTTCGTGAGAGCCTCAGTATCTTCTAATTCGCGCACAACAGACTTCCAAAGGCGCTTAGCCTGCCCAGACCAAACAACCCGCACGCCCAATGAATTGAGCTCGTCCCGCCTTCGATGAATGACATCGCGGTTAAACCCCATGAGAAATCGAACCTCGTCCGGTGAGCGCCGCCAGTTCTCGGTTGAGAATGCATAGACGCTCATTACTGGTAGACCAATCTCAAGTGCTCCATAGACGGTGTCCAAAAGGGCTAGCTCACCTGCCTCGTGGCCTGCGGTCCTCGGGAGATTTCGCTCGCGAGCCCATCGGCCATTGCCGTCCATAACGATGGCAACGTGTCTTGGCAGTTTGTTTTTTGCGATGGACGGGGGCTTCACCCCTGAGACATGGGGCTCGGGTTTCTGCAAGTTCAGTTTGACACCTGCGCTGCCACTCGCAGCGAATTAAGTCGGCGTTCAATGTGCCATTGAAAGAACTCACGAGTCAGGGTGTTGGCTTCTAAAAAGTATCTCTCAGGCTGTGTTTCCACGTGGGCCAAATCTCCCTGAAGCAAGCTATGTATAAGGGCCAGGCTCTGTCGGCTAGGTGCCGTCGCGGATGCGCTTCGGCAATTACTGCACACCACGCCTCCCTCTCTCGTGTCAAACCATTCGTGCGTGCCGGCCGCACCGCACCCAGCACACTGATCCATGCTCGGCGCTAGTCCTTCGATGGCAAGTGCTCGCAAAAGATACGAATCAATGATGGCGCTTTGTTTTGTGTTTGAGTTGGCAAGCGCACGCAACGCAGCCGTTAGAAGCAAGAAGTGCTTGGGCGCCGGTGCACGCTCAACAGGTGTGAGGCGCTCTGCTGTCTCAAGCACGATCTGACCCGTAGACCAGCGCGAGGCATCCAGCGCAAAACTCTCGCCAAAAGCCTTAACATCATCGACCCTGGTTATGGTGTCGAGTGACTTACCCTGATGCACCTCAACCTCAACGTAGTTAAATGGCTCTAACCGAGCGCCAAACCTAGAAGTGGTTCTACGCACGCCCCTGGCAACAGCTCGAGCGCGGCCGTGGTGGCGGGTAAGAAGCGTGATGATGCGATCTGCATCGCCAATCAGCTGCGTCCGCAAGACCACTGCTTCGTCTTGCCAAGTCAAGATAGTTTTTCAGCAATTTCCATGGCTTGCTCGATACAATCATCAATGTCTACCGCGTAATTGTAACTACCAGCGCGCCCGATCGAAAAAACTCCCGCTGGCATCAAATCGAAATATTTCTGTGCTCGGGCCTGCTCAGCAAGTGTCGGAACCGGGTAATGCTTACCATTGGCCGAAGGAATCTCCATGCCAATCAGGGTGTTGGGTGACTTATGTAGCGTGAATCTTTTGTACTCCACAAGGCGGGTGAACGGTTCTTGATTCGCATAGTAAATGAAGTACACATTCTCGGGAAAGCAAAACTCCATCGGCAAGACGATCTTTAGTAAGTCTCTACCGATAAACGGTAATTCGCCAAAACAGTTATCAAAAAGCAAATCAGGGGAAATGGTGTTCACGATTAGGTCATACGATGCCCATGAGTCGGCGATTTTGGCTCGCTTGCCGGGTATATCAAAAGCTTGTACGCGTGTACTCAGCATTACCTCAGCACCTTCAGTCGAGATTTCGAAATAATCGTCGTAGCCATTTGATGCCCACGGATAACCCGAAATCGCGGTGTCCCAAGCTGCTCGCGGACCTTCCTTCATCGGGACGCCTTTTGGTGACCATTTAAAAGTATCAAGGATCTTGTTATCTTCAACTTGCCACATTTTCTTGGAGTAATCATCAATAAATTTGGAATAGAGCGTTTCCCCAACAGACCTAAGCCAGTATTCTTCGAGATTTTGTGCCTGTTCAACACCTCGAAGTTCGAGTAGTTCTTGCTGAACCTTCGATGCGTCCGGCATCCGCGGAATGTCGTCCTTATTGATAGGAAAGTTGTAAAACTCATTGTCGCGCTCAACGTAAGTTATGAATTCATGTTCCGGACACAATCTGATTGGTAGGTAGGTGTTCAAGAATTCGTACACTTTGCGATTTTGCGTCAGGAAATGTCGGGGCCCAAACGTGTAAGGGTGACCCCCATACCACTGCGTACGAACCCCAGCCCCCAAGAACGGTGCGGCCTCTACCAACCTAACGTGCCAACCCCCGAGCAGGGCAAGTTGATGGGCCATGGCGCAGCCAGCGAAACCGCCTCCAACGATCAATGCGCTTCTTGGCATTTACGTCATTTGTAACAAGATCGGCAAACTTTCGGAATATCCCCGCTCAGATGGGCCTTCCGAAACTGTGCGTAATGACTACCGTGCCAAGCGCTAGCAAAGTCCATCCCCTTACCCAGTTCGAAAACGTCCGGATTCGAGATCATGCAACACGGAACCGTTCTTAAGTCTGAGGAAACCATAGACCTCTCAAACGGCCAAGGACACAAGGTTTCGGGAGAGGTCGCATCATACTTGTCATTCACCGTCCAAAACTCGACACGAACGCCTACTGACTTCCCCTTTTCGACCAGCCCCAACAAGTAACTCTCGTCGAGGTGATTGTCTCGCCTCTTTACTAGGTTTATTTCGTTCCACTTACTTGTGCCCCAGCCGTGTAGATCTAGCGAAAAAACCTGACTCTTAAACCCCAGATCTGCTGCTGTATCAACTAACAATTCCATTTCGCGATAGTTATCTTGTTCAACAACAGTCCACATTTTGGTCACGTGTCTGGTTTTTTCGGTGCAATACGCATTAATCAGCCGGCAGTTATCAAACACGCGATTAGAGTGGGCCCCTACTCGAACGGACTCAAACGTTTCAGGAGTCGCACCGTCAATCGAGATTTGCACTTCACATACACCCGAATCCACAAGTTTTTTGTAGTTCCCTTTTTGATGCAAAAGTGATGCGTTTGTGGTCGTTCGAACCCATATATCCCTTGATATCGCGTAAGAAATCATCTTGAAAAGCTCTTCACCGAGCATGAGCGGCTCACCAAGCCCTTGTAATTTGATTTCTAACAGTTGCGGCTCAGAATCAATCAAAGCGCGGAACTGCTCGAAGGTCATGTCCTCTGCGCGTTTTCCGTGAGTCCACTCGCTCACAACACACATAGTGCACCGAAAATTGCACCTACTAATTGGCTCGATGTCAATTTTCAACGGATTGAATGAGGGGGACGACGTTCGTGGCGACGTTAGGTACTCTTGAAAATTGAGCCGCTTCGTTTCGCTATTGGCGAGTGCCCGATCACGCCAAGCTTCGTATGCGTCTGTTCCGAGCGCTGGAGTCGCCCGAGGCAAACATCTTGACACTAGCATTAAGACGTCCTTAATTCTCTTGAGAGATCGGCCCACCGCTTGGTAGCATTTGCGTTTGCACCGTACAGGTACTCCCTGTCAGAAGTTCGATCAAATGGCCCCATGGTGGTCTCCAAGTGCGTGGCAACATCACTCACCGCAACATCGCAGTGAAAGGTCCCCATCGGAATTCTGACGCATATCAGACTCCCTGTTTGCAAAAGCCACTTTTCAAGAACATTTCCGCCGTCATCAAACGTTGCTACCAGAAGCAAGCCGCGCAAAATCATAAAGGTCTTGTCACGGTCGCGGTGTTTTTTGGGAGGGTGAGGTTGGTCAATTCTCTGACAAATAATCATCTCGTGCACGAGCGAATCTGAGTTGCTATGTAGGCTCAGTCTGGAGTTCTTTTTTGTTTCGTTTGCAATCACTTCGAGTTCGTCTAGATCGGTCTCGGTCACATGAACTGGAGCGGATGTGGGAAACCACGACGGACTCAGCGCCGCAGGGTCCTTTATCCATCGTAAAGGATCCAGCGTCGCTCCATGGATGACACTCATTTATAAACCCTTGACTTCTGGTTCAACTACTCGTACCTAATTCCAAGTTAGAAATCCATTGTGCAAGGCCCTGCTCCGGATTCGTGTATGTAAAGGACAGGCTGCTCTCCAACGCAGAGCCGTCTAGCGAAAGGTCTCGCGGCCTACGTTCAACAAAAGGCAAATCTTCCAACAGGCCAGGGCGTGCCCGAGACTGTAGCCCTGATTTACTCGCGAAAAGCTCATATAGCTCCCAACGACTCATCCGGTATCCGCTACTCAGATGGAATAATCCAGACACGTCAAGGTCCAGACAGCGCTCAATCACGCCGTCAAAATCCTCTTGCGCCGTAGGTGTGAAAAATTGATTTGTTGCGTAAATGGTGCAATCGAGGCCCAAAGTTGACCGATGAAACTGATTGAATAGTGAGCCGTCACCGAGTTTTGTGCTGTAGATTTTAGCAAGTCGCAATATCAGAAAGTCATCAAAATGATCTTGAATGTGCAGTTCAACGAAGTGCTTATGTTGACCGTAAACCAGAATCGGATTGGGATCATCTGCCTCTTTGTAACTACCACGCACTCCATCAAAAACCATCTCCGAAGACAAAAAAATCGGCTTTACACCGTAATCTCTCATTTTCTGCAGTACTTTTATCGTACCCTCAACATTGATTGCCATCGAAGTAATTGGATCTAAGAAACATTGATCCGGGTCAGAAACAGCCGCAACTATAAGACCGTATCGAAGATCCTGAAGTAAGTCCCAATCAAAAGTTTCCGGATTTCGCAAATCTAATTCTATATCGGCACTTGCTGTTGCAGCGTTACGACTTGTGGTAAGGCAACGAGATCCAAGACATTTCTTTAAATTTTTGCCCAATTTTCCACTGGAGCCAATCAGCAACGTGTCGACAGTCATCTCGCATGCAATTCAATAACACACCGACCAGGTACATCTTTCTTCAACCGGGCGAGTGCTTCGTTCACTTGGGCAAGATTAAACATAGCTGTAGGAATTTGACTCATAATCAGTATTCCATGATTGACAAGTCGCACCAGACGAGGTATGTCTCTATCTGGTCTCGAATCGCCACCATGAGAACCCGTTAGAACTTTGCCAAAGTGAAGGGGCAGCGTGTGAATAGCAGGCTTCGGGTCTTTTGGTGGCACGCCAACTAGAATCGCCCTACCCTCTGTTGCCGAAGTTTCATATGCCCATTCGATGAGGCTAGGTATGCCGGTGGTCTCGATGATCACATCTGGGTCACCCCCACAAACCTCACGAACCCTCGCCGCCAAGTCTTGCCCATCGTTCATGAATGTATGGCTTGCCCCCAGCTTTTCGGCGGCTCGCAATTTCTCTTCACCAATATCTATTGCAACTATCGGGTAAGCAGAGACAGCCGCAGCAGCTTGCACTAGAGCCAGCCCTACACCGCCAGCCCCGACTATCACAACCGATTCCCCCGGTTTCACGTGTGCATCATTAGAAATCACGCCAAACGCTGTCGTTACAGAGCACCCCAAGAGCGGGGCAAGAGTCAAGTCAAAATCGCGCGGAATAGGCGTGACTCGATTCTCAGACACGACCGCATGAGTGTTGAAGGTGGTAACCCAGCCTGCATTCAGTGTGCGCCCTCGCCATTTATAGGTGGGCGGGTCTGCCTGAAGGCCAGCACCTGGGCGCCAATGCATCACAACGTGATCGCCGACTTGCACGTGTTTGACGCCCACGCCTACAGCTAGAACGGTTGCCGAGCCTTCGTGGCCAAGTAAGTGCGGCAAGAACTCGTCTGGGCCCTTGACCGCGTCAATTTCATTGATTTGTGCGCCACAGATACCGCTGAAATGAACCTGCACCAAGACTTGGCCAAAAGAGAGTTCTTCAGGAAGTTCAATTTCATCCACTATTAACGGTTGTTTCGACTCATGCAAGATTGCGGCCACCGCATGGCTAACAGGAAGGGTCATCAGATCTCACTCAAAGTAGATGAACTCATAGTCACCCGTGTAGCCGAACTGGTCAAACAGCCATAGCCATTCACCCACATCAAGAAGAGATTCAGCGGTCAAAGCCCAGCATTCAAGGTTAAACATCTCTAATTCATTGCGATAACTCTCTGTCATGACATATGCCTGACGTCCCGTACGCTGAATTTCACTTAAGGCGATTTCTAACTCAGGTAACCGTAAATTGTGTATCGTGGCAAGCGAAATTACTAGATCAAACTCATCGTCTTTGTAAGGAAATGTCTCCTGGGCCTTGTGAATAAAAGTCTTCCCACGAAAATTGGGGTGTTGATTAGCCAACCCGTGTTGTGAGACATCAAAGCCCTCGATCCGCATATCAGGTAAAAGAAGTTGAATCTCGTAAAGCAGGAATCCTTTACCGCAGCCTACGTCGAGAAGTGAACTCGAATTCGTGAGGTTATAGGTCCCTATCAAGGCCTCGGCTACGGGCTGCCACCGGCCGGGTCGGTACGTGTAGCCCCCGTAACCAAACCGCCTGTCACCGTCCCAGTAATCAGACTCATACTCTTTTGCTTTGAGCATGCAAGAGACTTTGTCGTCGTTCATCCTCGCCAGATAGTCGCGTCGTGTCGCCTGGTGCAGCGGGGTCACAAAATTTCGCAATTTCTTCATATACGCACCATCTCGGAGGTCGCTAAGTTCACGCATTGTTTAGCCAGAACTATGTCTGTTATGCCCTTAGAAGCGAGGTGTTCGGCCTGCGACCCGTAGTTGTGTAAGAAATCTTGACCAAGATTGACCGAACAAGACTTAGGCCTTACCGAAAAAATCGAATAGGTCAACAGCTCGGCTACCACAGATGCAAGACCCCCGACTGAAAGATGCTCATCTACAACGATCAGGTGTTCACAACCCAAAATTGCGCTAAAGAAACTCTCTGTGTCAATGGGCTTGATGGTCGGCAGGTGAATCACCTTCACGCTGACGCCGGATTCGGCAGCGATATCTGCTGCTCGCAGTGCAATGGCCGAGACAATGCCTGTCGAGACCAGGCCAATTTGCCCTTCCTGCCGAAGGATGGTCGGCACTCCGAACTGAAATTGCTGTATTTCTGGAGTCACTATCGGGTCCCCGCCCTTACCTAGACGTATGTAGATGGGCCCCGGGTATTCCAAGCTGGCATTAACCAACGCAGCCATCTCGTTGGCGTCTACTGGAGCGGTCACGGTCATATTTGGTAGTGCCCGCATAAGAGCGAAGTCATCAATGGCCTCATGGGTTGGCCCAAGCGGGGCGTAAACCATGCCGCCGCCGTTGGCCACCAAGCGAACTGGCAAATTGTGCAAGCACACGTCCATGGCAATCTGCTCGTAGCACCGTCGTGTCAAGAACGTAGCTATCGTGTTCACATATGGAATGAAACCCTCCATCGCGAGCCCTGCTGCCATGCCGATTATGTGCTGCTCAGAGACCCCTTCCATGAAGAGACGGTCTGGAAATCTCTCGCGAAAGTCACTCATCACACCCGGGCTTAAGTCTGATCCAATAAAAACGACTCGTTCGTCGCGCACCGCGAGTTCTGTAATGCTCTTAAGTACTTGTTTACGCATTTGCCAGCGCCTGCCTGAGCAACTTCACGTCGTCCGCCGTGATTTTCGCTTTATGGTGCCACGTTGCCTGACCCTCAGCCATAGGAAGACCTTTGCCTTTGATTGTGTGAGCAATTAGAACTCGAGGCGATTCTTGGGTCGGGGTCGCGCCGAGCAACGATGTGAGGCCGGCGACGTCGTGACCATTTACTTCAAAGATCTCCCACCCGAATGATCGCCACTTATCCGCCAGGGGTTCAAGGTTCAGCACATCAGATACAGCGCCATAAGACTGGAGCTTGTTGTAATCCACGATGGCGGTTAGCGAGGCGAGTTTATGTTGACTCGCAGCAAGGGCCGATTCCCAAACAGACCCTTCATCGAGTTCACCATCGCCTAACACCACATAGACTCGCCAGTTACAATCAGCAATGCGCGCTGCCAATGACATGCCAACGCCGATTGCGAGGCCGTGCCCGAGCGCCCCGGTTGACGCCTCCACACCAGGCACTACGCCTCGTTCAGGGTGGCCGCCCAAAATCCCGTCAAATCTGCAAAAACTCTTCAACTCCTTCTTGTTGAAATAGCCAAGGTCAGCCAGCATCGCGTACTGGGCTAAACAGCCGTGCCCCTTACTAAGGATGAATCGATCCCTTTGAGACCAAACCGGATCATCTGATTGCTTATTGAGGACATTGTCGTAAAGCGCCCGCACGATTTCTACCAGTGAAAAGCTCGAGCCCACATGACCTCGTTCACCGCCTTCGAGGGCGTCAACGATCAGATTTCGTAGATAGAGCGATCGATCATCGAGCCGAGTGCTCTGCGCCTGCTGCGCCAACGAACTCAAGGAGAAGCTGCCTGAGCGACGAGGGACACTTGCTTGTCAAGAGACTGTCTAGATTCCAAGAGTGCATCTACGGCCCTCAAGTATTCGGCCATTTGACTTCCGGTTGAGCTTTCTGGTGAGGAGGTCGCTCGGTTAGTCATGATTGCCACCCATCGTAAGCCGATTAGAGGCAGACAGGTAAGAACTTCGTCGCCAAATGACGAGTCCTCGGACGCAAATAGCTCGATAGCTTGGGAGACGAAATCTATGCGGCTTACGGCGTTCATTCTGGTTCCGGGATGCCACAAGACATCTAGAACCACTCGAGATGCTGAGTCAATGCCGAAATACTCAAAATCTACGAAGGCGAATTCGTCTTCATGCTGCAACATGTTGTGAGGACCAAAATCTGACTGGCTAAGGGTATGAAGTTTGAACTTTTGTGCAGATGAAAACCTGGACTGCGCCTTAATAAATATGGACGACAAGGTGTCCAAAACTTGCGACTCCTTAGCGTCTATCACTTTGTTGTCACTTGAAGTCAGCAGTCGTCCTTCAACTTGTCTCAAGATATCGCCAACTTCGAAGGAGGCTTCTGCAGCAGAATGCCGCCACGCGCTTGGATTCTGCCTATGTGCTTCAAGGAGTTGGGTGATAAATCGAACCATCGGGCCAACTACATTTGCCTCAGCCTGTGGTGGCGTACCTGCTACTCGCGAGTAGATGGCGATTCGCTCTTCTTCAAATTTTCGCAAGGGCCGTGGAACATTTAAGCGTGACCCTGAATTCAAGAAGGTCAATGATTCAAATTCGCGAGCCAGCCGGTCAGCCTCATGATGCTTATTCGCGCCGTAATGTTTGGCTACGTTTCCCTCGAACTCACCCGAAAGAATTTGCACTACAAGCCCGTTTCGGCCTCGCCCAATCAGTTCAACATCGCCTTGAGTAAGCCCGATTTCACCGAAAACCGATAGCTCAACCATCAAAGATAAAACTCTCAAGCTCCGAAAAGTCACACACGCGAAAAAGAGATGAAGCTGCATGCATTCCGCCGGGGTCGTATAACACCTTTAGCGTGTTGTTGGGAATCTCGGGGTTCTCAAGCACTTCCGGTAGGTCGTCAACAAATAGTTCTAGAGACAATTCTCGAATTTTGGAGACTTTTGAAGGCCGATCGTCGGCATAGAAAACATTTTCTGCGGCAACTGGGCTCGGTGAAAACCCATGTAGAGCAAGAAAGCTCGACGCGGCAGTGCGTAACGATGCGCGCTGGTTCCCTCGATTTGAATATTCTGTTTTGTGACTAATTATGAAAACTTCGATGCCATGCGCCGCTGCTCGCCGTATCAGGACATCAGCACCTGGGTTCACCCTGGCAAATCTCAATCCATCGGTGTAAAGCGCTGACTGAAAGTCTTGCCAGCCGAGATCTCCCAGGTCGCTGCCTTCGTAATAACGCTTGACCTCTTCTTTTGATTTGGCATGAAATCCGAACTGTTGAGCAAGGAAGTTGATTGAACTTGAGTAATCAATCAGGGTGTGGTCTAAATCGAATCCAATTCTCTTGTATTTCAAACAGTGCTAAGCAAAATCTTCATAGTTGCTAAGTTGAAATAACGGGGGTTTGAGAAACTATCAGGGATAAGTTTCTTTCTAAATGCGTCCTTGAGGTCGCGGATTGCATCTTCAACTGAAAACTTCGCGGTGAAACCCAACTCGGTTTTGATTTTCTGACTTGTGACCCGATAAGAACGCAAATCGTCGGTAGTTTCCACCTTAATTTTGATGTTTGGTGAGACAACGCCCTTAACTGCTTCGGCTATTTGGTTCACGCTCATGTTATTAAACCCGACGTTATAGATTTGCCCACTTATTTTTTCCGCCGGTGAAGCAAGCGTCAGTAAATATGCATCAACCATGTCGTCAATATGAATGTTTGGGCGGGTTTGCGATCCACCAAACACGGTAATTTCGCCGCGATTAATAGCGTGATTCGTAAGAATATTTACCGTCAAATCCAAACGAAGGCGCGGTGAATAGCCACAAACTGTTGCGGGTCGGAGAACTACTGGCGCAAAGTTTTCAGACTTAAGCCTCAGTAGCTCGGGCTCGCACATAGCCTTAAATTTTGAGTAGTCAGTCAGGGGCTCGAGGCTGAGCTCTTCGCTAACCTCGTCCTCAGCTTTCACCCCGTAGACAGACGACGATGATGCGTAAACAAAGCGGCTAACACCTCGTTTGACGACCAAATCAATCAGCGGGCCGAACGCGTCGTAATTGATAGACCTACCAAGGTCTGGGTCCAGTTCATAACTTGGGTCGTTCGAAATGCACGCAAGGTGAATAACGTCACTACAGCCGTCTAGAGCGCTATTAACCGAATTCGTATCGCGAAGATCGCCTTCAATTTCAATCAAGTTCGGATTCGAGCGCCACGGCTCGAATACATCGCGCCCGAACCAATAGGTGTCCAACACTTTCACGCGATAGCCCTCGTGCAAAAGACGAGGCACCAAGGCCGAACCTACGTAACCCGCTCCACCGGTTACGAGAACGGTTCTCTCTTCGGCCCCTAAGGGTTCGGGCACGTTACTTCAGCAAAGCAAGGGCGTGCCGGGAAAGACTCGACACACTCACTGGGCTTTGATTGCCAAGTTGAGAAACTACCTCAGCCCCTGCCAGATTGCCCAAAAGCCCGGTGGTTTGTATATCTGCGCCAACCAGTTGGGCCAGTGATGTTATTGCGAATAGCGCATCCCCAGCACCGACCCGGTCGCGAACATGTGGCGCAAAGGCGGGCACTCGCATCGCCCCTGCAGCGCCTCGATAAATGAACAGTCCTGCGGCCCCCTCAGTCACAACGACGCTTTGGGCCCCCATTTGGGTGAACAGGCTAGGAACCGTCTCTTCAGCTGAGAGATGGCGCCGCCTCATCTCAAGGGAGAGTTCAGCGCCATTTAGGGAAACAAAATCAGCTCTGGCATACCTACCGATGGTGTTAAAGCCACGATTTCCTGCATTCGTCTGTGTATTCATTGCAATTAGTCCGTCATATTTCGACAAGACATCAGGAGCGTTATCACCAAGAAATCCATGTCCGTAGTCACATACCAGTACAAGATCGAATGACCCTTGCAATAGCTCTTCTAGAAAACCGGTATCTTGCGAATCAGCCCATACTTCTGAGTCAGAAGCAATCTGATAAGTCTCAAAAACTCTGGTGTTGCTGTGTTCATCTACAAATCTTCTTTTCACGACCGTGGGAGTGATTGCAGACCAAGCAACATGTAGCTCAACGCCAGCAATGCCGTGTCTAAGGAGGTCGTCACGCTTGGATTCTTGACCGAGTTTCGTCCCTACAACGACTTCAGCTTCGAGGCCCAGGCAGTGTCTGGCTATAGCAAATACACCCCCCAACTGCCGTTCAAGTGTGATTTCCCTGAAGGCCAACACAGGGTCTTTGCTGGCTTTTCCCAGTGCTTCGCAATACATGTATTCATCAATAATTGCATCACCCAAGATCAAAACTTTCTTTCCTTTTATCGCCTTCAGAACCGAGATTATGTCATACTCGGAATGAGTTGTTTTGTACGCAGAAACCCACTCAATTACTGCAGATGAGTGAGGTGAGAGTGATTCATTTATAATCGCAGACGAACTAAAGGTATCTTCGTCAATAATTACGAAAGTGCCGCTGCCTTCCTCTACGGCAAGCCTCTCCCGCTCAATATTGCCAGTAAGGTCTGTGCTTTCGTCCGAATAATCTGGTCCCTTTGTATAAATGTCCGGAGTTAAATCCTTGATAATTCCTACAGAGGTCGGCTCCGCGCTCTTCACAACGAAATCCACAACATCAAGGGCTGCGAGCATTTCCATTCTTTGAGCCAATGAAAAAATGGGCCGACCCGGGCCCTTGTTGACGTATTCGTCGGCTGTCACGCTAACGACGAGCAAGTCCCCCAATGCTTTTGAAGCTTTAAGATAGTTGAGGTGTCCAACATGCAAGACATCAAAAACTCCATGACACAGCACGATCTTGTTGCCGTTTTGCTTCGCGTCATGAGTTAAGTTCGCAATCTCTTTTGTCTGTAAGATTTTGGCTTTAGTCAACTTAGGCGTGCGAACCACTCCTTCGTTGCTTCTGCAATAGATTCCGGCGTCCAAACTGGGGCCTGCCGCCAGTGCTCCAGGTTAGCCAGCATCTGTGCTATCCCTTGTTCGAGTTGCACTTCTGGTTCCCAGCCAAGCATTTCTTTGGCTTTAGTGATATCGGCAAATGTGCAATCAGGTTCCCCTGGCCTCTTGGGAATTGAGACCGAGGGGCCGTCCAGCAGTCTTACTACCTCGTTCACGCTGACGGTACGTCCAGAACCAATGTTCAGCACTTCATTCGACACATCCGACTTGGCAGCCTGGATGAATGCGCGGGCCACGTCGGTTACGTACGTGAAATCGCGCGTTTGGGTGCCATCCCCGACCAACGTGAAAGGCTGATTGGCCAACTTTTGTGCTAAGAAAACTCCAAGAACGGCGCCGTAAGTGCCTGAGGTTCGGGATCGAGGCCCGTACACATTGAACAGACGCAAAGACACTGCAGGCAATTCGTACACAGAGGCCCAATGCATAACTATTTGTTCGCCCATGAGCTTGGTTAAGGCATATGGATACCGCGGGTTATTGGCGGCTAATTCCGACGTTGGATATACATCTGGGATTCCGTAGCAGGACGAGGATGCAGCGTAAACAAACTTTTTGATTGGAGTGCCTCTAAGGGTCTGCAGGAGGTTAAAGGTACCAACGACGTTTGCACGAAAATATGACTCAGCATTTTCAATCGAAGGCACTACGTCTGCTAGTGCTGCTAGGTGGAACACCCAATCGAGATTCTGCGGGAGGGGCAGCAGGGATGGTTGAGATAAATCGACTTCCTCTACTCGTAAGGCCTCATTGCCAGAGAGATGATCTAAGTTCGACAGGCGACCAGTCGAAAAGTTGTCCCAAATTGTGACATAGTGACCCTGAACTAACAACGCTTCGGTCAGGTGACTACCGATAAATCCAGCGCCACCTGTCACGAGGCATTTCATCCGCCGCCTCCAGCCCATTTCAACTTTAGTTGCTCTTCTAGCAGGCTCATGCGTTTGGCGTCCGGCTCTTTCTGATGGTCGTATCCAAGCAAATGGAGCACCCCGTGAATTACGCATTCTTCAACGCTAATTTGAGTTGGCTCACCGCGAGAATTTCGTGCAATGAATGCTGGGCAAATGACGAGGTCCCCAAGTGTGGGTTCGCCTTTCAGACCTTGAGGGTCAACGGGGCCATTAGCGACATCGGTGACGGGGAACGAGAGCACGTCGGTGGGCCCTGGCAGGCCCATGTATCGCACGTGTAGCTCTGCCATAACCTCCTCATCGACAAAGGTGACGTCGACAGCGGTGGCTTCGGTGATGCCCAGCTCGCCCTTTAAGAGATTCACTAAGTCGGTAACTTGTGGGGTGGGTTTAGTGAGCATCATGTCTCGCATAGGCCTCAACGATGCGGCCAACTAAGGGGTTTCGTACTACGTCTTCTGCGCTCAAATTCACGAACGCCAAATCATCGACACCCTTCAAGATGTCTTGTACGACTTTCAAACCCGATTTCATGTTCGTGGGCAAATCAACTTGAGTGACATCACCAGTAATCACCATGGTCGAACCAAACCCTAAGCGAGTTAAGAACATCTTCATTTGCTCGGGTGAGGTGTTTTGGGCCTCGTCCAAAATAATGAACGCGTCATTAAGGGTGCGACCTCGCATGTAGGCAAGTGGTGCTACTTCAATCGTGCCGTTAGTCATCAGGCGAGGTATGGCATCGGGTTCGATCATGTCTTGTAGCGCGTCATAAAGCGGTCGCAAATACGGGTCAATCTTTTCAGACAAAGTGCCAGGCAGATACCCCAAACGCTCGCCAGCCTCGACAGCAGGTCTCGTCAAAACAATTCGATTAACTTGCTTGCTTTGTAAAGCTTTGACCGCCTTTGCAACTGCCAGATAGGTCTTCCCCGTACCGGCAGGGCCGATTCCGAAAACGATGGTGTGTTTATCGATTGCGTCCACGTACTTCTTTTGGTTTGCTGACTTTGGCCGAATAGCTCGACCCCTTGTCGTCAAAATGTCGGCCGTCAAAACATCGCGGGGTCTTTCACCGTCGCTTGCACGCAGAAGTGCCACTGAGCGAGTAACGACGTCAGCACTTAAGCCCTGGCCACTGCGCACCACCGCAAAAAGTTCTTCATAAAGCTTTTCAACGAGATCTACCGCTGGGGCATCGCCTTGAACCAAAATCTCGTTACCCCGTAAGTGGATGCTCGCGTCAGGAACAGCCAACTCAACGGCACGAATCAATTCGTCCCCTACCCCAGCAATGCTGAGAGGGCTCACCGATGACGGAATCACCACTTTGTGTGTCAGCCCGGTGGCCATGTAAGCCTTCGACCTCCCATGACATGGGCATGAACATGAAAAACGCTTTGACCCGCGTCAACCCCTGTGTTAAAGACCACCCGATAACCAGACCCCAACTTTTCTAGTTCAGCCACTTCAACTGCCAGTGCCAAAAAGTCAGCAACTTGTGAAGAATCAGCCGCGGCCAACGACGTCAAATCTCGGTGGTGTTCTGTCGGGATAACCAGGACGTGGGTTGGCGCCTTTGGGTCGATGTCGCGAAATGCGATCGCCCGCTCATTTCTTGCAACTATGTCAGCCGGAATAGTGCCATCGACTATCTGGCAAAACAAACACTCACTCATGTGTTTAAAACCTGAGTTTGCAACGCTGCCACCAAGGCAGTGCCCGCGGTTACAGCTCTAAGGGTCGTTGGCCCGAAACTGACTCGCACGGCGCCTAGTTGGTCAAAGAAGTCCACTTCGGACGGGGTCAAGCCGCCCTCTGGCCCAACAACCAGACCTAAAGATTTCGCGTTACCGAATGACACTTGCCCCACATTAAGAGTTGCAGCACTGTCGCCGACTAGCACCAAATCTAGATCGGTAAGTACGGGCTCTAAATCAACTGTTACTTTCGGTTCGCTCACCTCGGGCAACCACGCTCGGCCGGATTGCTTCGTTGCCTCACTTGCCACCCTTCGCCAACGGTTAGTGACGTTTTGACCTCGAGCCTGTGATCGCTCAGCCACCCAAGGAATGAAGCAATCAACCCCCAATTCAGTCATCATCGCAATTGAGTCATTGATCAAGTCACCAGAAATGAGAGCTTGAATAACGGTGATTTTGGGGGTACGTGGCTCACTGTGCCAAGCGTCTTCAACCAGCACTTCGACTAAGCCCTGCCGCGGCACATCAACCAATACACCTCGCGCGAGGTTCCCTGCCCCGTCGCTCAGTCGAACCTCGTCGCCTTTAGCCAGCCGCCGAACGCTTCGCGCATGATGGGATTCGCCTTCATCTAGTTTGATGCGACTTATAGACAGGGAAAAAGGAGTCACCAAAAAAAGTGAGGAACATGGCTCTCTGTTCTTTTGTAACTTCGGGCTCAGTCGGATACTCGCTCAAGCCACACATCGTTGAGTGAACGTTCCTGCACCGAAAACCCATATTCATCACAAAATGCCGTAATTTCTTTGTCGGTTTCAGTGCTGCCGTCCCCAACTTCGCACAAGATACGCCTCGTAGATAGCAAGTAAGGACCAAAGGACCGTAAAGCCAGAAGATCGCCGCCGTCAATATCGACCTTTATTACGCGAGGACTAGGCAAGTGAAACGTTGAAATCAGAAAAGACAGTGTTCCTGCTAAAACAGATTCGCAAATCGCGTCAAAAGAACCATAACGATTGGTGGCGATGCGATTCACCTCGTCAAGACTGTGCAGGGCAGCACCGGCCATCGGTGTCCGCATGAAGAGCGTTGCTATTTTCTCTTCTTGACTCACGGCGAAGTTGATAGGCATTACCACATCCTCTAAGTTATTTAATCTTATGTTGCGACAGAGAGTTACAAAATTCTCTGATGAGGGCTCTATGGCGATTACCGCGGGGGGGGATTTTGGTCTCAGTCTCACCGAGCGAAGCAAAAAAGCCATCACTCTCAGGTAAACGTAAACTCTTAGCCCGCATTTTGATAGCTGCTAAAACTGACAGTTCCCCAATGTTTGCGCCAATGTCATAGAGCACATCGTTAATAGCTAAGGCATCTAAAAAGTCATACAGTAAGGGATCGCTTTGCAACGGGTCCCGTGCCTTCCAAAGGAGTCGCCCGTTGCCAGTCGAGAACCTAACGTCGCCTACGCCAGGAGCCTTGTATACGAATACCGGCTCGACTTGCTGCAAAAACTCGTTAGATATCGTTCCTTTTCCGTTGATTCGAAAGAATACAATCAAAGTCTTCAAAATAGATCGCAAGACTCTTCGAGAAAAACTCGGAGACCAGCCCGGCGCAGTCTCTCTGGCCAAAGAGTGAGAGCGGCTCACTTAGTGAAAGCCTCCCGAATACGGGCGAACAACCCGGGCTCTCTTAACACTTCTGGGCTTAACTCAGGGGACTCTTCACCGCGAAGGCGCGCAAGATTTCTTACGTGATCTTTCTGCATCTCGTCTAAGTCAGTTGGAATCACAACAGCAACCTGAACTTGCAAGTCACCTCGTCCAGACCCTCGAAGGCGAGGTATGCCCCGTCCTCGCACCAACAGCGTCGAGTTGGGCTGAGTTCCTGGCGGGATCGCGATTTCAACGTCACCGTCAAGAACTGCGAGCCTCACCTCAGTACCCAACGCGGCGGCTGTCATTGGCAACGGCAACGTGACAAATAAATCGTCACCCTTGCGCTTTAAGTACTCGTGCGGACGGACGACTATCTCTACGTAGAGATCTGCCGCTGGGCCACCGCCTGGGCCAACTTCGCCTTGCTCAACTAGCTGAACGCGAGTGCCAGCGTCAACACCTGCCGGAATTTGCACTTCGATTGTTCGACGTGTTCTAACACGTCCGTTGCCAGAGCATTCGATGCAGGGGTGTGCGATTACTGAGCCGTAACCACCGCACTGCGGACACGGACGAGACGTAACAACCTGGCCCAACAAAGACCGCTGAACCGTTTGAACTTCACCAGACCCCCGGCACATCTGGCACGTATCTGGCGTGGTGCCCGCTGAACAGCCAGTTGCCTCACACGCCGCACACGCTGTGGCCGTGTCAACGGTAACTTCCCTCTTGACACCAAATGCTGCTTCGCTTAATTCGATCTCTACCTTTATTAGCGCGTCTTGACCGCGTGAGGTACGAGACCTAGGGCCACGACGGTTTGCGCCACCACCAAAGAAGGCATCAACAAAATCGCCGAGGCCACCGAAGTCGGCGCCAAACACGTCGCCAAACGGAGAGTTACCCCGTCCAGAAAAACCTAAGTCATACATGCGCCGCTGCTGTGGGTCAGACAGCACGTCGTAAGCAGCCGTTATTTGTTTGAACTCTTCTTGTGCTTGAGGGTCAGGGTTGACGTCAGGGTGCAGCGTGCGAGCAAGTTTGCGGTACGCGCGCTTGATCTGATCTGTCGTTGCGTCAGAGTTCACGCCAAGTAGGGCGTAGTAATCGGTGTTGGTGCTCACTTGGCGCCCTTGACGTAATCGCTTAGGTAGTTAGCCACTGCTTGGACTACCAAGATGGTTTCGGAATAGTCCATGCGAGTCGGGCCTAAGACGCCAAGGCTTGATACTGATTTCTCGTCGCGCCCGTAATTTGCTGCAACAACCGATGTGGATTCCAGGCCAGCCAGAGTGTTCTCTCGGCCGATTCGTACTCGAAATGTCGAGCGGTCAACGCCCATTGAGCTCTCAGATATCAGCTGCAGTAGGGCGACATTTTCTTCAAGCTCCTCTAGGAGTGATTCGAGGGTGAGGCCAAATCTCTCACCTTGACGAGCGAGGTTGGCTGTGCCGCCAAGGGCAACTCGGTCGTCGCCGCGCTCGACCAAGGTGGAGCAAATCTCAGAAACAATCGCGCTAACCCATTTGCGTTGTGATTCAGCGAATTGGCCCTCAAAGCCCACTAGCAGGCGGGCAGCGTCACCGAAGTATTTGTCGGGCATAACTTGTAGCAAGCGGGCCCTTACTTGGCTGATGAAAGCCTCACTTACTGGTTCGGCTACTTCAATTACGCGCTGTTCTATGCGCCCGGTGTCGGTCACGACCAGCACCATTAGGCGAGAGTCTGAAAGTGAAATGACATCAACGTGGCGCACCTTCGAGCGAGAAAACGACGGGTACTGCACGAGTGCAACTTGCTTTGTCAAATGTGAAAGCAGTCGGACGGTTCGCCGCATGACCTCGTCAACATCTGCCGCACCCTCGAGCATTTGGTCGATCGCTTTGGTTTCAGCAGGGGTGAGTTCGCGAACTTGCATCAACTCGTCAACGAAAAGGCGGTAGCCCTGATCGGTTGGGATTCGCCCGGCTGAGGTGTGGGGTTGGGTGATGTAACCCTCGTCCTCGAGAACTGCCATGTCATTGCGGACTGTGGCCGATGAGACTCCTAGGCGGTAGCGGTCAACCAAAGTCTTTGAGGCCACGGGTTCGCGAGTTGCGACGTAATCCTCAACGATTGCGCGCAAAACCTGGAGTTTTCTGCTGTCGAGCATAGGCTTATGTTAGCCAAAAATTAGGGAGTTCGAATGGCCGCGAAAGATGCTCTAAGTAAATCTGATTCCAATATGTGGTCGATGCTTGCCAACTTGCTCGGTGGGCTTGGCGCATTGTTTGTCAGCCCGCTGGGCTGGCTGCCCCCGCTCGTGATTTTTCTTATCTTTCGTGAGCGCTCACCATTTGTGCGCAAGCAGTCGGCTGAGTCGCTGAACTTTCAGCTGACTAATTTGATATTGGTTGC
>Ga0194133_10004138_pt1 | contig 19812 bp, 19 predicted proteins | sample TA2KigOf40mmetaG_FD_155448 | JGI IMG/M metagenome (GOLD analysis project Ga0194133, IMG submission 155448) | Freshwater microbial communities from Lake Tanganyika, Tanzania - TA2015055 Kigoma Offshore 40m | ecosystem: Environmental > Aquatic > Freshwater > Lake | place: Tanzania: Lake...
AAATAGGGTATCTCTGTGTAAAAATGATTTGTATTTGAAGTGTAACCAATGATTTCTTTGCTGGAAAAATGCTCTCGTATTTCTAGAATTAGATCCTAAAACAGAATTAGTTATTACTACTTCCGATATAGTCTTTAGGAGATTCGTGGTAAGCAAATGGAGTGACAAAATTATTGAGTATGTTTCAGATAAAGCTATATTCCTATCTAACGTCAAGCTACAAATGGGAGCGACGATTAGTATAAATGCTTTTATCTCCGGAGGTTGTGCGATAGGAATGATGTCAAGTATCGGAGCGTTTTGTCGCTTGCACCACGGAAGTATCGTTGGAGATTATTGCGTAATATCTCCCGGGTCGACACTTCTTGGAGATTCAGAGGTTGGATCTGAATGCTTTGTAGGAGCTAACGTAACTATTTTACCTAGGGTAAAGGTTTCCAATAATTGCGTCATAGGAGCTGGTTCTGTTGTTATCGAGGACACTCAACCTTTCGGAGTTCATGCGGGAAATCCCGCCAAATTAATTAGATTTCTTGGCTGACTTTAGGATAAACACAAACGGCAAAAAGGTAATTTGCCATTTTTACAAATCCTGTATGCACCACTTCGTCACTCATCGAGAAAATTAGAACTCTTTCAAAATAATTGAGGCAGAACTTTCGTAATTCTTCACCTGATTTACAATTCACATGGCCATTGTCGGGATAGGAGTAAACCTGACTTTCCAATGATGGAATCCCGATCACTGTAACTCCATTCTGTGAGAGGTTGTTCACAATATTCTTCATAAATAGATCTTCTTTTTCTTTTACAATATGCTCTAAGACATCTAGCGCGAAAATGCCATCAAACTTTGTATCGTAAATAAAGAACTCCGTTAAGTCTTTACGATCAAAAAGAATCGGCCACTTATGTTCTACGTTGTTCCTGCCGTAATCTAACAGTTCTTGGTCAAAATCTACGCAAACCAGAGTCTCTACCTCTTGTTTAACAATTCGTGAAGGCCATCCATCGGCTGATCCGAGTTCCAAAACTCGATCAAATCCAGAGAACATCTTTGCAACAAATTTATATCTACTCAAAACAAAAACCAGTCTTTTTGGATCTCTCAACCAAGTGCCTGCAGACATAACACCAACCCGAGGACTACCTTGATTACGAACTATCTCTTTGATCCAATTATATTCTTCTTCAATACTTCCACTAATTTCTTTATCCAATATTCCACTCCGCTCCATATGTACTCTCTTGACTTAGAAGTGCTAAAAAATCAATAATTCAAGTAACCTCCATCAATAATTAACTCTTGCCCTGTCATATAGGATGAGCCACTACTCACTAAGAATGCAACCGCTGCAAACAAATCATTTGGCGTCCCAATTCTCTTGATGGCTAGATTGGAATATATCTCATTTAGATAATCCAAACGTTCGACTCCTCGTTTTTGCGCAAAAAACCCAGGGACAAGAGTATTAACTCTGATTAATTTCTCTGCTAGAATAGAACTGAGATAACGAGAAAGTTGATGAACTGCCGCTTTAGATACCGTAATTGCTATGGATGGTTCATTTTCTAGATCCAAATAGGTCGAAAGCTTGGGAGAAACTTTCGCCCATAGGGATCCATTGTTTATTATTGAAGCCCCCTGTGGATTCATATGTGGAATTACACTTCGAGAAACGGTCCAATACTGAACAAAGCAACTTTGAAAAACTTTGTTTATCTCATCAATTTTCATTTCGAGGTTGGGTCGTCTAGGTGCTTCGAATGCATTGTTAAATAAACAATCTATTGACCCAAATTCACCAACGAATTTTTTTACCGAATTTGAGACTTCTTCTTCATCTCTACAATCTACCTTATTGAATATTAAGCTTCTAGATTCCATGTGTGTCTTGCACATTTCTTCAAGTTTATCTTTCTTCCTACTCAAGGCAAGAACGGTGGCTCCATTAGAAAGCAAAAAATCACTGACGTTTCGACCTAGGTAACCGTTCGCGCCAGTAATCACAATATTTTTTCCTTCTAAGCCAAACAGGGTTGAAATTTTGAATTTATTCTCCATAACGAGTAACTCCCCCCAATCATTCGTATAGACTAAAGAGTAGCGTAGACAGGAGAGATTTGTTGCGACCTACCGTTGCCCGTCACATGCTTGTAAACTTGAAAATTTACCTGAAGTCCGTCCTTCATTTCGCTGTCTTGGCCTGGCCATCAACTTTATTTTTTCGGGGCTTCAAGCAAATCTCCTCTGTGAATCCACCAGAGCAGGAGTCGTCGTCCACGCAGGAGATATCTTCTAGCAATTTCCAAATAATTGTGGCTACCAACCGCCCTATTCAAAAGCAAATTAATTCTGAATTCTACAAGCTGCCCAAGATTTTTCAATTGAAAAGGAATCAGGCATACGAGTTGGCACTACGAAATGAAGCTAACAATTTCGCATTATCAGGAGACCAAAGACTCTTCAAAGATACCCTTGATAAGATTCATAAATATCAAAGCTCCTCACGCTATTCAAACTTCCTGAACAACTTTGAAACTTGGTGGGCTGGAGGCGAGTGGGTTGCAAATATTGGACATTCGGCAGCAGGGCTAGAACTCATTCATAACATAAATTTAAAACGTGAATCTCACTCTCCGAAAGTTTCTGTTTTTTGCACAAGCACCGGTACTTCAAATCCCTACTTACTTCATCTATTTTCTGAAAAGATTCCAATTTTTAGGATGAAGCTTGAAGAGTACTCAGCTATAGAAAACTTATTTCCTAACCACCGTCTTAGATTCGAATATCAAGTTGATCGCACTCGTAAAGTTCTAAATCTCTACGAATCAATTAATTCTCACAGAAAAGCGGAAGATGCACTTTTAGAGATTCCACTCGAGGTGCGGTCTCTTGCTGTGAAACATTTCTCCGAGCTAAATATTGACTTATCGGCACCTTTTATAGCGATTCACGTTCGTGAAGGAGCAACATCCTCACAAAGGGGGGCAACCAATGGTAATTTAGAATCTCTCTACGAAGGAATTCATACGCTTATTAATCTAGGATTTCAGGTCATACGAGTTGGACAAAAAAATTCAAAACCTTTCAATTTAAGATATTTCGGTAAAGAAAGATCTCATCGAATTCTTGACTACACCAATTCACCTCTTAAGAATCATGTGAATGACATAGTTCTGTTTGCTTTGTGCGAGTTCTTTGTCGGATGCGACTCTGGTCCTATCTGTGTATCACCACTATTTGGAAAACCAGTTCTGAGACTCAACGCGAATCACGCTTTGCGAGTGGAGAAATATCGGGGATACGTAGTTCCAACTCTATTCAAAGATAAATCGAGAAACCGGTTACTAACCCTGACTGAACAATTCTCTAGTGAAATAGGGTGGACTCAGGATTTAAATCTTCCTTCAGATATATATCGCGTTTATAATTCTGAGTCTGTAATTAGAGATGCCATGCTCGATATGGTTGAATTGCTGAAGCAGGAACGACCATCAGAAAATTCTTCACAGGTCCAGTTTAGAAATCTAGCGAGCCAATATACGGAATATCCCGGAATGACCATACCTGGATCGTTCATCCAGGCATCAGGAGTTGAATTCTAGTTTCAAACAGAATTTTATTCGATATTAGGTAGACCCCTGAGTGTGTTTTAATCGGAATAAATTGACCATGACTTCTTGGGAAGTTTGACTTAAGATTAGGTATATGGCACTCAAATCTACTAACCCTTTATTTCGAGTCTTCACTTCATATTCTAATCTTCCGCGAGTTGAAAAGGCCGAAGGAAACTACATCTATTCAGAAGGAAAGAGATTTCTTGACTTGACCGGAGGTGGAACCTCATACGCAATTCTTGGTTGGAACAATGAGGAAGTAAATTCAGCAATCAGGCGTCAGCTTGCTAAATTCACACACATGGACTACAAGATTTGGGATGACCCAAATACGCTAGAATTAGCAGAGTTAGTTTTGGGCTCTGGTTTATCAAGTCTAAAAAAATTTTATTTTGCGGGTAACTCGGGAGCAGAAGCGTGCGAAGCTGCCATGAAAATGTGCCGTCAGGCTCATCTCAGCAAAGGGCAATCTCGAAAAAAATGGTTTATTTCAAGGAAACAATCCTACCATGGTTCAACGGCGGACGCTCTTGCTCTTGGCGATAGACCAAATCTTGAAATCTTCCGCGACATGCTATCGCCATATCGCAAACATGTTGAAATGCATCATTTCAAGAAATTGGCACTGGTTGGTGAATCCGAAGAAGCTTATGCAGACCGATGTGCACGCGAACTCGAAGAAACGATTGCTGCGATTGGTCCCGAAAATGTTGCGGGCTTTGTGGGTGAAACAATAATGGGCGGTTTAGTTGGAGATGTCCCGCCAGTTGGAAATTACTGGAGAAAGATGAAGGATGTGTGTAATAAGTATGACGTGCATCTTATTTTAGATGAGGTTTATTGCGGAACTGGCTCAACCGGTAAATATTTCTGCTTCGAATACGATTTAATCGAGCCTGATTTTGTCTTCATAGGCAAAACCTTAGCTGCTGGCTATGGTGCACTAAGCGCAGTGATCACTACGGATTCAATCTATGATGCAATAGCGAGCTCCCCTGACGCAAGACTTCAACACACCACGACACATCAAGCACATTCACTTTCGGTGTCAGCTGCCATTGCCGTCCAACGAATTATTAGAGCTGATGGCTTTCTAGGATCTGTACATGAAAAGGGTAAACTCTTTCAGGAAGGTTTCTCGGAACATTTGCATAGTAATAGTTATATTGTGGACATACGTGGACGAGGGCTCCGATTTTCGATCGAGCATTCTATTCCGGTAGTGAAGCAGATTGAATTTGGGCAATTCTTTGAAAAATTGATGCGCCAAGAACATTCAATTTTAGTTAACGCCAAGTGGCACAGGATCTGCTTTACACCTCCTTTAACTCTTACGTCCACCGAAATAGATGAAAGTGTTTCGAAAATTTCGTATGAACTTAATCGACATTTGCCCCAATTTGCAAGCATTGGCGCAGTTTAGTGGAAATTAAAGAACTTTTTGCTTGCGACCAAAAATGTTTTGAATCGAATGCGGTCATTCTTGAATTGAACAATTCTCATTAAACTCTTTAGCAACTCAATTACGTAATATTTTGCAAGAGACTGAACAAACAAAACACATTGATATTTATGAGCAAGCTTTAATAATCAATGTTCGTTCCGGCAAACTCTTTTCATTAAATTTCTCACCTGTTTGACATATTTTCGTATTAAGTCCAAATAGTGTAAGTAAGGAAGAAGAATAGTCCGATAACACATATTTTCTATCTTTATCGGAATATTCTGCTTTAACAAGTATCTTAAATCTTGTAACCTTATCAAATCTATTCAAAATATTTATAACCCTGCTGATACGCTTTTCTAACTTATCGTTAGTAATCGCAAGTGTCCGTTGATCTGCTACATAATTAGAAGGGAAGATGGCGGGAATCACATAAGGAAATATCCCCCATCTATTTTCTAACGCCAATGGCCAGGCATCTTGTCGGCCAGTCAAATCAATAAAAAGAGAATCGTCTCTCTGCTTTTCCAAGGAGACGGAATCGAATGGTCTAAGAGATTCATTGCTATTTATGTTGTTGATTGCAAATAGAAGAAACGTTAGGATAATCACCGTCAACGCACGGCTCAAGAGCAAAAATATTTGTTTAGGTAAAGAAATTGACTTGTCATAGTGTCGCGCTAAGTAATAATACAAGATTGTAAAGGACAATAGACCCAACTGAGTGCTTGGGAAGTCTTGTATCGCATTGTATGAGCCAAAAAGAAAACTAGCCAGTAGAAAATTCAACGGTAGCGCATTTTTCAAAACTTATAATGACGGATTTAATCTTATGGCAAGTATAAGATAAACTAGAGCAATAGTAACATTCTTAAAGAAGCCAGAGTGATACTCAAAATAGAAGAAGTTGTACCCAATAATTATTGAAATTGCCGCACATGTTATAAATTTTTGTCGCACTTTTAACATTGTGTGGGAGAGTGGAAAAACTGTTACGAAGCGTGTATAAAGAATATTGGTGATAGGTCTTTCAATTGGCATACTTGAGAATGCGAATGAGTCGCTAACAAAACTCAAGAGGTTTTCAATTTGCCGCCCATTTGCGAAGCAAAATACTGCTAGCATTGTCAGTGAGGCTAGTACATATCTGGCAATTGCCACCCTAGGTTGGAGCCCCCCTTGTTTAGCACTAGCTAAAAGTGCGGCAGTAAATGCGACAATGACAAAAGGTGCTTGAGTGAAGCGAGTAAACAATGCAAATAGTGTTAAAAAGGCGAAAGTTACAATATAGAAGTTTGTGCAGTGCTTTTGGGCTTTCAAGAATATCAAGCAGGAAGTTATAGCCACAAGTAGACTTAAGAACTGATATGTGGGAAAACTATAATATCTAACACCAAGGTCATGAGTTAGAATTAGAAAAAGAGCGCTTGACAAACCTAATCGGACAAATCTTGTAAGCAATGCTCTTTTATCAATCAATGAAATTAAGCAATATAGAATCATCACCAATGATGAAGAGAATGCTAGATATAATAAAGCTTGATTTTGTAGTTGAAACTTTAGGAACTCGTTAGATAGAAATACAAAAGGCCAAAAAGATATGTCTAGCCCTGAGTTATAATCCCTTATCCACAATAACTGTAGAAGAAAATCATCGCTCTTAATAACTTTGACAGTTGAACTCCTATTCTCCAGAAAGTAATCCGCTGAATGATACTATAGTTAAATTCACAAAAATGAATTCGAAGATTGCGCTTTCACCAAAGCACAAGCAAGTTAGAATGTAATTTTTTTCCTTACCCATACAATTAGGCATAAATCAAATCATGGAAACGTTTTGAAATATCCGTAATATCCTTTATTTGATTTTGCAATAGAAAACATTGAATTACTTTACTCGGAGAATAATCTGCTAAAGTGCTTCACTGCTAATTTCGAATATTTTTGCGTCTCTATTCCAAATCGGAGCAGTTCGTACTCTGTGAAGTCAATCAATAGTGAGCTTTGAAACCACCCTAGTCTCCTTCTGTGAAAATAGTTTGTAATAAGTCTAAATTGCTTTACCAGCAAAAGAATCAAACTCGCAGTTATCGATAGCCAACACTTTTTATTTGATAATTTGATTAATTCAATCCAGACTTTTTCGAGCACTCGCTGTTGAAGACTAATTTTATTATGTATCTTAAATCCTACATTTGGATCTTGTTTTTCGAATAACTCTAGGAGGTTTTGTAGATCCTCTAACGATATCTTTTCGTTTGACCCTAACAGACAATTTATTCCTTCCAGAAGTCTAATACTCCACATGCGGAACAGTTTTCGATTTTCAGGGTCATTAAGATCAATCCCGAATGGGTTCTTCACCGATCTAACAATTTTGAAAGTGTCATCTACCGGAGCAAGCCAGTGCCGGGAAAAATGTAGTGGTCTACTCAGCAATTGACCAGACGCAAGTGCGGCGCCCGCAAGGTAAAGGCTAGTAGTGTGTAAACCGGTTTCAAAAGGGAAGACTTTTGTTGATTCCCCCCAGATCTTCAATGCTTTTCTCAAATAATTACTGCGCCACAGCGCTCCCCACATCAAATCGTTAGGCTTCTCAGCCCAGCAAGTCATGCGCTCATGGGGACTTTCTCCACCCATATTATTTGAATATTCCCACGATGAACTTTCAAACCACCAAGATGTGAAATTTCCTGGCCCATACAGATAGCCAACTTCCCTTTGCTTCTCAAGAACTGTTATACCCTCAATTACTGTGCTTGGAAATATCAAACTATCGTCGGAGTGAATGATTGAATATGTGGATTCAATGTTACTTGAGGCGAATAAAGCTCTTTCCCAAAAACTTTCTGCTTGAAAATAAACCAATTTTTCTTTTGCACTAAATTGATTCTTCAATCTTGTATTAGTCGATGCGTCCAATACAAGCACGTGCGCGCCTCGATCCAGCCAAAATTGGATAACTACTGAAGCTTTGTCGTATCTATTTCGTGTGAACAAAACAATCGTTAAATTTTCAAACATTCAAAGTACTCCCCATCAACTTCATACTCCTTGGTTCGTAAAGGAAGATTAGGGGTTGCTTTCTTTACTGATGTCTCTTTTTCTTTAGAATCACACCTAAACCAAAGAGGAATAGGTAAATTTCTAAATTTTGAATTTGCTAATATGGTTGAGGCAAAGACATGCTCAAATAGCCTGAACGAATATTCTTCATGTTTCTGTAGCAACCCACTCAATTGACTAATTATTTCCTGACGTAATCGTATTGGGCAAACAACGTACACGAGATTTCCTGTTCTAATATTCATAATCGCTTGAGAAACATTTTTTGTTCGACTGTCATCTTCTAGGAGTAATTCGCTCGACCAGTGACCCCAATTCTGAATGGCAATGTCTCCGTTTTCGCTGACAATTCTATACACTTGACCCGCAGCTGAATAATCAGGGTTATGTCTCAACCAGTTTGAGACGCATGATAAAGCTTCTGGAAGCACTATATCTGAGTCACCCATCAAACAGAAGAAATTTGTTGAAACTTCCTCCAGTCCCTTGATTACGCTCTCTATAAAATTATGTTCACCAGGTAAATGAAAGTATTTGATTCTATCTCGGTTTTCTCTTGTTATCATGTCTAAAAACGGAAAGTGACTAGGAGAACTGTCTATTATTACTAACCGAGTTTCATAGTGTTGCAAAAAATTTATTTGCTTTTCAAGTAGAGAATGTCTTCCAAAGGAGGAGATTACGACAGTTACACCAATTTTTTTGTCTGTAAACATAGTATCTATATCTAATCTCTTCATTTTATATAGAGAACTTCACTAATATACTCATGCTTGATTAGACTTCCCGAGTATTTCTAATTCATTTTTTAGAACTTGGTAGACTACATAAAGGGGAAGTATTTCCAGCACCTATTAAGGTTAACTATTCTCTCCTACAAAATCAAGTACGATACTTGAACTCTACATAATGTCGAAAATTGAGAGACAATACTTTCTTCTCTCTAAGTCAAAATGTTGAAATTATCCTTGCGCCTGATTGATCTATTTGAGGAGCAAAAGAACTTTGTGGAAGATTTAGAGAAGATTTGGGGCCAACTGAACAATCGCTGCTCCCGTTGAACGACAGTATAAAGCCGCCTCCACCAGCACCTAGAAGTTTCGCGCTATAGTTTTTTTGTTTTTTTATATTATTTATTATATCTAAAATAGGATCGGTTGAAATCAAAGGACTGAATCCTTGTTTAAGAATCCATGATTCATTGATGAGATTGGACAATCTATCCCATTCAATATCCGGGTCTTCAAGCAATTCACGAAATTCGTGAGCTATTGAGACCATTTTTTGTAGGTTACCAAAGTTAGAGGAAATTCGCACTGCTTGATCTTTCAATATCTGCACTGCTAGGCGTTCGGTTTTTGTCCAATACAAGCGGCATCTCTCCAATAACGCAGATAACTCCTTGGATGAAATTGAAATCGGCTCTGCGGTAACTCGACCATTTTTGAGAAACCGAAGAAAGTTTAGTCCACCAAATGCGGCCGCATACTGATCCTGTTTGCCTATCGGATGATTCAATAATCCAATTTCAATATGACATGCTTCTTCAGCTAGCTGATGGCGAGTAGGCTGCTGACCTTTAATACTGTGTAAAGCTAATAATAAGGCAACAGTGAAACTGCTGGAAGACCCTAGTCCTGTACCCGCGGGCAGATCAGATAACGTTGAAATTTGAACGGGCATATCCATTTCCATAAATTGAAGACATGCACGAACAATTTCATTCTCAATTTGAGCAATTTCTTGAACATGCTCGACCTTTGAATATGAAATTCTGTATCTTTCCCCAAACGAGTCATCATGAACCTTTACATGAACAAACACATATTTATTAATTGCACAAGAAACAACTGCACCATCACTATTTCGAGAGAAGCTTTCGATGTCAGACCCACCACCAACAAAACTAATCCTCAACGGAGCAACAGCTAGAGAACTTGTGATCACGCCTGATGATATTCTAAATTTCTACTATTTGTCACCCAACATCTATTGCTTCCAAGGTCTTTATGAAATTCAAAATATCTTGATGAGTGTCTGCTCTATTCCTTATAGACATTTTTTCAGGGAACAAAAAGCTTCTAATATTCGCATTAATTCCGGCATTTATATCACTTTCCCGATCTCCGATCATTATGCATTTTACAGGATCAAGGACAAAATCACTAATTGCACTATTAAGCAGTCCTGGCTTTGGCTTTCTACACTCACACCTTGAATCCCAATGATGAGGGCAAATGTAGAATGCCAGAATGGGAACGCCGACACCGAGTAACTTTATCGCTATGTATCTGTTTATTTCATTAACTTCTTCTATAGTAACAAGATTCTGCTCTACCCCCGCTTGATTTGTTACTATTATAAAATCAACTTGGTATTTTGTTGAAAGGAATGAAAAGAATTCAATATTTTCTCTCAAAAATCGAATTTGACTTACGTTTTTAACGTACTCCCCTTTTCCAATTCCTGCAATAAGGACTCCATCTCTATCCAAGAAAATCGTTTTTCTATTTTTTGCTCTTTCTTGCCCATATCTCGATAAGTCAGACAATGTTCTATATTTACTTATTTCCTGATAGTAAACCAACTCAACGGCTGTGAGTTCTTGCAGAGCTTTCTGTAAATCGTTTTGCTCAATTAAGAAATTCAAGAGCTTAAGAGGCTTCAAAATCCAGTATCCTAATTCTACAAAAGGGAACTCTTCTGATCTTTTGACTGAATAATTAACTTGACCTGAACTCTGAATACTAATATTGCCAGGCATTCTTCGGTTAACCAGAACTTTTTGCGTTTCAGATTCCACAAGATATTTTGTAATTTCAATGTCCTCAAATAAGTTATCGCAATATATTAATACCACATCAGAAGCGTCCATCCATATTTTTGATGTTTCAAGTAATCTATCTGCTGGTGATAGCTCTGGAGCTGTAATTGAAACTACTACATCAGACTTCAGAAGCTTTGATCGTATTTTAAGTAGATCTTCTACTTGCCACGAAAGATATCCTGCTAAAACAATGATTTTGTCTACATTTGAATTTTCAAGTTGGAGAATGATTCTTTCCAAAACTGGTTGACCATCTATTGGGACTAGACCCTTATTCAAGGTTTTTGTGATGGGAGCCAACCTTGTCCCAGGGCCCCCCGTTAGAATGAGTGCTATCCTCAATTTCTAGCCTCACATTTCTTCTTCATGAATAAATTTAGGCCATCGTCCAGGTTTGAAAATGAAAAGTCAGGTAGAAGTCTCTGTAACTTTGTTAAATCTGCTGACAGACCAAAGAAATTAGCTTTAGAAACATTATATTCCGTTTTTCCTACTCGTTTCCTCACTGTATTTACAAAGTCGATATTCCGTATGCACATTGATGTTCCAGCGTTTAATTCACCGAGCCAAAGTTCACCTTTGATAAGCGTGTTTACCAACCTTCCTAAATCATCCACATAGGTAAAGTCGTTTGCCACAAAAGGCTCCATCATCCATGTGAAATCGTCATGAGAGAGATATTTTAAGGTCAGATTTAGTAAAGAATTTGGGTGTTGCTTAGGTCCATATAAGTAGAAAGGACGAATCCATAAGTAGGGAACCCCGAAATTTGAGACTTGTGAGGACAGGGATCGTTTAGCAATTCCAAACTCGCTGAGATTGTTTCCCAGATCAGATTCGGAAACCTGTCCATACCTGGACCCATACTCTAGACAAGAACCTAGCCCAACGATTACTTTTCCACCCGAGTCGACAAAATCCTCAAACAGAATGGAGGTAATACTCAAATTATTGGCATTAAGTTCAGAATTTTGATGCGGTAACCCTTTCCAAGCTGCGTGAATCAACACATCAAATTTCTTTCGATTTAAGAGACTTCTTAGATTATCTTTTTCCAAATCATGAAAATGATGGACAACATTAGATCTCACTATTCCTTCGACTGGTTTACTCTTACTAATGACTTCTAATTCTACGTTTGCATCCTGACAAAGATTACGCAATATCGAAGAACCAACAAATCCTGTTGCCCCAGTGAGTAAAATTTTCACTGTAACAATGGCCAATGTCTGTCTTTTTCAGAGATTACTAGAGGAAAAATTGGCCACAAAATATTCGCAAAAGGGTCGTCAAAGCGAAATCCTGAATATTCGCAATCTTCGAATTTAGATGTCATCAGGTACAAAACTGTAACATTCTCCGTCAACGCGATCCAACCCGTGGCTAGCCCACTTGGAACAAACAGTGTTTCATTGGATTCAGACGATAAATTAAAATAATGATTTTCGACTTCTACAACTCTGGAGACCCGATGTGCATTACTGACCACTAAGTGGATTGCTCCACCAATTACCGAGATAAATTTATGCTCTGGTTGGCCTCCTACTTGGAAGTGCATCCCTCGCAAAGTTTGTGGGATCGGATTTTTTGAAATATTTACTTGTTCTAGATTCGAATCTGTTATGCCATTAGATAGTCTATCAAATATTCGTGAAAATTGACCTCTCGAATCGACGTGTAACGAATTCTTTAATAGCCGCGGCTTCATTGGGTTATATTTTAATTAATTGAGGTGGATGAGGAATTGGTAGCAATACTGTACCCGACCAATCTAGTCTTGAGAGTTGTTCCAGGATCTCTGTCTTAAAATTGAATGGAAATAGAATTATCAAATCTGGTTTCTTATACAACATCATTTCAACAGATTCTATGGGTATTCCAATGCCTGGCGAATATTTTCCCCATTTGCGGGGATTATTCTCACCTATGGATAGAATTCTTGTTGCATTCGTGCCGATGGCATTAAGAATAGTTGAGCTTCGAGCCGAGGCCCCAATAGCGCATATCTTTTCATTCTTATGCTGATCTATTACCATAGTCACTTGCTTTAAATTCTCAAGAGCTTTTTTACCGAATTCACTCCAAGATTCATAATCGGCGACCCTTGCCAAGGACTCGAATTTTCGCATTTCAATTAGGTCATAAGTTGAAGTCCTCAATTCCTTACTCGCTACGACTACAACCGAACCTCCACTAATCGGAGATTTGAATGCATCAAATACGTTTAGACCAAATTTTAGAAGGACACTGCTCACGCCTAAAATTGTATGGTAGTAGGTATGCTCATGATAAATTGAGTCATAATGCAGGTTCAGTAAAATATCGCGAGCCCAATGAAATTCCATCAGGAATATGGACTTAGAGCCGAGCAACATCGATACACCTGAAATGACATCGTTGAAATCTGGGATATGGGAAAATACGTTCCGTGCAATTACTGCATCAAACTGACCGTACTGATCGTAAATTTTCTGAGCACTGATGGCATTAAAGAAAAAATTTTCTGCAGAAATTTCTGAGCCGTAATCTTTTGTCAAATTTTCTGCTGGATCAACTCCCACCAATAATTTGACCTCTTCGCCGACAAAAGCTTTCAGTAAAGTTCCATCATTACTTCCTATTTCTAACACTGATTGCGGATGGTATCTCAATGTCTTTAGTGTTCTTTTCGCGAAGTTCTGACAATGTTCAGTGCTGCTTTGAGAAGTTCCAGTTACCCAATTATAGTGTGAGAACATCAAGTCAGGTGCGACGTTTATATCAATTTGGATTAAACTACAGTCCTGACATTGAACCAGTTTAAGGGGGTATTTTGGTTCATTTGTATCGCTTGAACGCTCTTTAAGAGAATTTGCTAGTGGCTGCATCCCTAAGTCTAGGATCTCTAATAATTTTTGAGAATAACACGTGCGACACTTTGTTACCTGAACACAATTCATGTCCAACTCAAATCTGATTTGAGACTGCCGGATGCGATTAATCCTTTAAGAACTTGTAGTCTTGTAGTTTCCGAGAAGTATTTTTCTCTATTCTTGTTAGAAAGATTCATAAAATTTACTAGAATTTCTCTTCCGCCATCTTGAAGAGACTTACTTCCCGAGTAACCCAACTCTTCTTTTGCCTTAGTAAAACTCACTCTATAGCTGCGTTGATCTCTAGCCCCTTCGGTGTTCAGCACAATTGGTACTCCACCAAGACTCTGACTTGCTGCTTCGGCAACTTGCAGAACTGTAAAATTGCTTCCAATGCATCCAAGGTTATATGCTTGACCTTGAATAATATTTGAAGGAATGTGAAGTAAAAGAATAAAAAAGTCCACAACATCTGAAATGTGTACGACAGGTCGGTGTGGAGTACCGTCTGTGTGAACTTCAATCCTTTTTTTTCTAATTCCAGATGCAATCATGTTATTAAATATTATGTCGTTCCGAATTCTAGAGCCCCATCCAAAGATAGTAGATGGTCGAACTGCAACGGCAGTAAAGTTATTAGAAGATAAACCAAGTATCTCTTGCTCAGCATGCCACTTAGACTTCGCATAGGCTGTGATCGGATTTTTTGGAGCATCTTCACCTAACTCTGAGTCTGAATTCGCTACACCATAAATGCTCTGAGTTGACGCGAAGATAAAGCGATTAACGCCCTGGTTTCTGGCCTTTATTGCCAAATTAATTGCAGCATCTTTATTTACTAGATACGTAATATTTTGGTCTATTTCACCTAACGGATCATTTGATAGAGCAGCAAGGTGAATGACAGTATCAAATGCCTTTAAATTCAGATTTCTTTGATCTCGTAAATCTAGTTTTATTGTCTTAGGCTCTGCGAATATCTCTAAACTTGATCTCGTAAAGTATCCAATATCAAGTCCTACAACTTCGTAATTCAAGCTGTGTAATTCACGTACTAGCTCCGTACCGACGTAACCTTGACTACCAGTGACCAAAATTTTTTTTGGCTTATGATTTAAGCTCAACTCCGTACCCCTTTTTTGATAGCCTCACTTACTGCATGACATATAGACAAATGAATATCCTCTGTTACCCCGTAGTCTCCAAGGTCTGTATTCACGACAACGGCCCAGTCACTAATTTCCTTGGCACGGCCTCCGTTAAAACCCAAAATTGATATCGTTTTCACGCCTTCACTGCGTGCCAACTCTATTGCATTCAAGATATTTTTTGAGTTACCGGATGCAGAGATTGAGATAAGTAAATCACCTCGCTTTATTTTTCTCTTTAAAATTACCCTAAAGATGTCATCATAGGAAACATCATTAGCAGCAGCAGTTATCAAAGCTGAATTTGAAGTTAAGGAACTTACTTGTGCTAAGTTTTGGAAATCATACCTTATGAAGGCGAGATCTGTTTCGAAGTGTTCAGTAGTGCTCGCGCTTCCACCATTACCAATTAACCAAACATTATTTTTTTTGATGCCAATCTTTAAAATTTCACCTGATATTACGTTGATCGCCTCTTCAAGAGAATCTTTATTTTTTTGCAAGGTTGAAATAAGCCGAGTAAAATAAGAAATCTTATCTTCCATTCATCGAATTCTACATGGGAACTTCAAATCAGAAGCATATTTCAAGTCTTCTTGATACTAAATGGCTCTAGGTTTACATTAGGAGTCAAAGATTATGTTCTATCTATTTCGTCTTTACTATCCATCCATCACGAGACTCTGAAATGGTGGCTCGTCTACCCCAAACGGGGTCGAGCACCCAGGATCCATCTTGACTCAAGAATTCTTGCAACGCAGTCTTTGGGTTATTCCCTTTCCCCCAGGGTCTTGGTTTTTCGGCCAAATTAATATCTTCGGTTATGGTATCTGCAACAACGATGTAACTTCCAATGGGTAGTAATTTTCCATATATCCTTAGTTCTGCAAGTACTTGGCGATGGGAATGGTCACCATCCAAAATCATCAGAATTCTCTCTTTTTCTGAAATAAATTCTGTAACGGCTTGAATTGCTATGTTGCTGATTGAGTCTGCCTCGACCATCTTTAACCCTGCTGCAATCTCATCTCCCAGAGCATTAATTGTATGTTCAAATATCTTCAAATCAATTCCCAGTACATTTGTATCCAAAGCCAAAATTTTTTGCAACGAGAAGTATAATTTCAATCCTCCACCACGCGCTATCCCAGTCTCAATCACCGCATTTGGCTTATAAAAACCAAAAAATTCTTGCATAACCATGATATCTTCAGGTAGTTTTATTATAGGGACACCTAGCCAACTCCATTGATAGGTATAATTAAAGTCTCTCATATTTTTTAAAAATGATAAGGCGCTTTCATAAGGTATATCACTTTGACCTATATTTCGATGTATTTGCTCTCTCTTGAGAGAGAACAGTGCATCATCTTCTACTTGCTCATAGTAGGATTTCTTGAAATTGTCCTCGACTTCGCCACTTGATGACATGACTATATTATAATCTCTCTCCGTATGTTATTGTATTTCACAATGACTTAATACTCGCTTAAAGTCACTACTGATTTGAAAAAATGTTTTTGAATCCAAGATTTGTGATTTAGATTTGCTGCGACAATTATTCCGCGTTGGCGTATGAAGTCTATTTGATATGGAGACCGTACCTTAAGTCCTGAACACTCTAAAAATTTATTCTGCTTATTAGTATCTAAATCTATGATCATCGGTTCTATGCCACAAAGTTGGAGATTGAACGCGATAACGGCACCTTTTCCTGCTGCACCCCACACCATAATTTTTTCCTTATTTTGAGTCATTGCCTCCAAAAAGTTGTCCCTCTTCGTTTGAAGCCCGAGGAATCTATTTTGCAAATCACCCCCAACCCGATTCACTAAGTCTATAGTCCTTATAGTTGCTTTTTCAGAGGATTGTTTTTGAATGACACAATAATCCCATTCTTTAGATGAATCACTGCCATGCTGAACAAGATCATATCTGACTCTAAATTCAATCTCTGTAAAATAATTTACGTGATCGTGCGTAATTGATCCCCAAGAATGGTGATTAAGGATCCAGTTGATGTTAGGGTAAGAGAACAGTATTTTAGCGTCCTTATTGTTATCGAAAATAGAATCCAAAAAACTGAATGGGTCATTTAAGTGAGGCAAAACGCACCTTAGAACATAAAGGTCCGCTCTTGAGTTTGGAGTGTGGGCGTAGTAACTCGTCTCGATATTCCCACTGTCTCCTCGGTATACAGGATCGCATCCCCCAGCAGAGAAACCCGCATCCAATAGATATTCTATGAATTCACCTTGACCACAACCAATTTCGTAAATCTTATCAACTCGTGGACGGAGGTTTTGAATTATCGAAAATAAGTGTTTGTAATCTTGTGTGCTACAAGCACTTGTCGTTAAATAATTTTTGTCAAACTTAATCAAAGACGAATCGAAATCAGCATTCCTCAGCAGAGTGTTAACTTTGCCTAGATTTATCGAGCGGTCATCTATCAAAGATGTGTCGCTCTCACAAATGACTAAATTTACTTGTGCTGATGGATTTAGCTTGGCCTCCACCTCAGTATTAAAATAACGTGCACCATTCGCTGGAACTAATTGCTTGAACATTTGCCTAAATATATAGGTAAAATTGTGTCTTGAGTATGTGAGCCACCCGCGGGAATCGAACCCGCGACCTTCGCTTTACGAGAGCGACGCTCTACCGACTGAGCTAGGGCGGCCTTGTTCTTGATGAAACCAGTCTACAGTTTCAGTAAGCCCTACTTCTACCGACGTGAAATCTAAATTTTGCAAGTGTGATGTTAGGATTTCACTAGCGGCAACTTTTCTTTGGCCAAGGTTGCCCTCACCTGAGAATAAAATCTTCCCACGAAAGCCCATATATTGGGCAATTAATGAAGCTAATTCATTGATGTTAGCTTCATACCCCGAACTAACTATGATGTGATTTTTGAATGATTCATCTGTCAAAAACCAGGAAAGAACCTTCTGCAAATCTTTTACGTACGTTAGCGCCCTGACATCAGTACCGTCGCCATAGAGTACGAGATCAGTATTCTGGACTTGCGCAGAGAAAATCTTATGAATCAAATTGCCTACTAATGTGGCATTTTCACTAAATTTCATATAAGGACCGTAAATATTCCCAAGATGCGCGACTTTGAAATTTCTGTCGTGATCCATTTGATATGTTTTGGCCATATCTACAATGAATCTCTTCGCAGAGTTATAGCCAAAATTAACTTCATTTACTGGCCCCAAATAAAAATCCTTCTCCGTAATTATCTCTTTATTGTCGAATGGGAAACTCGAAACTGAGCCCAATAGAAGGAGATTGTTGATATCGAGCTCATGTGCTGCTTTGAGGATATTCATATTAATCTTGATGTTTTCTTCTAAATATTCCACTTGATTATGCGACATTTCCTTTATAGATCCATGCTTCGCCGCACAATTAATAATGGATTCTGGTTTGGCTTTCTTTAGAGCTTGTTTGGTGGATTCAAAATCTAGAAGATCACAATCAGATCTGGTTAATTTGATATCCGCTTTCAGATTCTTCCCGATGAAGCTGTTGCCACCAATAACACAAAGCTTGCCGAGCGTCACAATGTTTCAACTTCTCTAATAACATCGGCCGTTCTTAACTTTCTCACATAATTAACGTATTCGGAATTGATCTCTGGATGAAATTTATGAATTTGAATTTTATTAATCCAGCCCGCCCTGAGAGCAATCTCTTCTAAGCAGGCAATGTAAGTCCCTTGTCTTTGCTGCAGGACTCTTATGTATTCGGCGGCGAGTGCAAGGTCTCTAGCGTTGCCAGTATCAATCCAAACTGTGCCACGTGAGAGTTGGCTTACCTTAAGTGAGTCATTCTTTGCATAAGAGTTAATCAAGTCCGTTACTTCAAACTCACCCCTTTTGGACTTCTTGAGAACTTTTGCTCTTTTATGGACAGTTTCGTCAAAGAAGTAAAGTCCTGGGACAGCGAATCTACTCCAAGGCTTTTTTGGTTTTTCTACAAGGTCTTTTACTGATCCATCTTTGCGAAATCTGATGTTGCCATATTTAGTAGGGTCTTCTACCTCATAAGCAAAGATGTGGCAACCTGGCTCATTGGCGATAAGACTAAGTTTTCTGCCCAGTCCTGAACCGACTAGGACATTGTCACCAAGCATGAGAACACTTTTTGAGCCATCTAGAAAGTTCTCAGCGAGCAAAAAGGCTTGAGGTATTCCTTCCGGCTTCTTTTGAGTGCAAAAACTTATTTGAATTCCCCATTGTGAGCCATTTCCAAGAAGAGATTCAAACTGATCTCTTGATTCCGATGAGGTGATAATAAGAATCTCTCTAATCCCGGCGCTCATGAGATTTGCTAAAGGGTAATAAATCATGGGCTTGTCATAAACTGGTAAAAGTTGTTTGCTTGTCACGGCAGTAAGGGGAAATAGGCGAGTTCCGTGGCCTCCTGCCAGGATTATGCCTTTAGCGGGCATAAGAATTCTCCATCAGTGTAAACTCTTTCTCAAACTCTTTCGATTTTCCGTATTCTTCATAGTACGCGATTGTATGTTTTAAGCCTTCTTCTATCGAAGTAAGAAGTGGCATCGTTAGAGATCCATTTATTTGTGATGAATCGAGGGCATATCTAAAGTCGTGTCCAAGCCGGTCTTCTATGTGATCTATCTTTGTTGGTCGCTTCATAGCATCTAGGAGTAGATTTGCAATTTCAAGATTGGAACATCTCTGCCCTGTGCCTATGTTGTAGATCTGACCACTTTTACCTTTATCTATCAGATGCAATAAAGCTTTGCAGTGGTCTTCAACATATATCCACTCGCGGATATTCACTCCCGTTCCGTAGATGGGAATCGTTAGGCCTTTTAGG
>Ga0194133_10004141_pt1 | contig 19805 bp, 19 predicted proteins | sample TA2KigOf40mmetaG_FD_155448 | JGI IMG/M metagenome (GOLD analysis project Ga0194133, IMG submission 155448) | Freshwater microbial communities from Lake Tanganyika, Tanzania - TA2015055 Kigoma Offshore 40m | ecosystem: Environmental > Aquatic > Freshwater > Lake | place: Tanzania: Lake...
TACACATGAGTAATGGAACCATTCAAAGGGGCACTAAAATTATATTTAATTTTAGTTCAAAATCAAAACTTTAACTGGGTTGATGAAAAACAAACTTACCTCGTCATTGTCACAGGCAACCATATCGCCCCAAGATACCTGATTAGTAAATGGATAAAATACTAATGAATCTACGTGAAGGTAAATTAGGTTTACCTGGTTGCACACACAGTATCTGGGCTCATTGACATCGCTCGTCCAGCCAAGATCTTGACTTGCATCCAATAGGGGATCTCCAGTGTGAACCTAATGCATTTGGAATTACTTGATTAACGCAAAGAAAACTTAACCAATATTGGAAACGCTGGCAGGGTTCATTTAATTTCGTAATCAAACGGAATGAATGCCTAGTTGTGCTATACCTGGCCAGACTCATCACCATTCATTACAACATCAAGAAGTAATGAAGTCGGTGTACTTGCAGATTGGGAGGCATTTCTAGAGTATTAAGAGAAAACATGATTTGATACAAGAGGTAGATTTTGACAGTTATTCATTTTACCTGCTGTGTGTCTTTTTCTTTTTATGAGCCGGGGCTGAGCTTGGGGATCCCACTGAGGTGGGTGTGTCGGTGCCTGAGAGAGCACTTGACCCTCCAAAGTCGTGTGGAAAACTTACTGACTCCAAACTGGCCTTGGAACTTCAATAAAAATGGAACTTTTAGAACACGAAAATGATGGCTAAGCCACAGCGAGGAAAGTTACATTGTGCCTCGGCGTCCTCCTCCAAAGTGTTGAGTGGCTGCAATAGCTTGCGAGGCAGCCATAGCGAATGGTTCTAAACTGGCAAATGGATTTGGACTGCCTGATCCCGAAGCACCATAGATTGGAAGCGACGCTGCTGGCCTAAAATCAAGGGCAAGATAAATGTTAAGGTTGGCTGAAGACAAAATATTGGGTGACTATTTTACCCTGACAACAAGCTGTCCACAAGTGATGAAGAAAAGGATCCTTGACGATCAGACTTAACGTGATTGGATCCATTAAAAAGAGAGGGTATGTGCTTGCGCGGCTAGAAAGGAAAAATTTATATCTTAAATTGGGTCTAGCGAATACAATCCCCAGATATTGTGTCAACGCTTATATAACCTTTCAGAGCTTAAGATTTTAGAGTAGGTATCAAAATGTGGGCAAGATGTTTAAAGTTTTATACTGAAAATTACCCCATAGTGAGCTTAGATGAAGCTTTGAATTAAAATTGAAATCATTACCCGTTTAGGTACTCTATTTTCTTTGTGGGAGCAAAGTGTCGGCTGGTCCATTTCCAAAGAATTTTTCTCCAGGATCTCTGTAATGCCTCGGTTATCTGCCTCAAGCTCTAACTTAAAATCACCAAGCTCCTGACAATAATCAAATTGCAATTCAAAAATCAATAAGAATCTTGTAGTCTTTAAAATCTTAGTATACCTTATCTAATTTTCTAAGATATTTGTCAAGTAGTCCGTACGTTTCTTCAGCAATTTGAACTTTGTCATTAGAATCTTCGATTGCCTGAAAATTTCAATGTACATTATCAAGCTGTAGGGATGATCAATTATCCCGATGTCTGTTAATCAAGGTGACATTTCGACTTGGAGTTTTACCACGGAAATTTTTACAGTTAGCTATGCAAGAGTCATTTAAAGTCCATGCTCTTAAAAAACCTATCGTCAAGAATATTTTCAACGAAGAATCCTTCTTAACCTTTTGATATTCACTTCTTATGTTGTTAAATTCAACATCCCTCTCAGGTGGCTTGAGTTTTCTACACGAACCAAAAAAGGACTTCTGACGATCCTCGAGGTCTGACAGCATTTCTTGGAAAAGATTTGATAAGAAATAACATTACATCTCATGATTTTATTGTTGTTATAGTTTCGATGAAGCTGGTGGTTGGAAGTAGGTAGGTACATAAAAATGCAAAAGGCTCACTTTGAACATTCTCATCCAACTTTCGCATATCCGTAAATCTCATTTTAAATTCCGATGGAAGATGTTCTATCACTGGAAATAGATCAAAACAAATTTTAATTATCAATGTTGAGACGCAAAGCTTAAAATGCTGGGTTTTACTTATTTAAAATTGTCAACTAATTTGATTAACATGTTGGTGCTCATAATTTTAGGACTAAATCTATAAACTTAAAAGATCAAAATACAACTTCGGATTAACAATCTCAATATTGAGGTATCAACTTATTTAATATTGGATTAGCAGCAAATGAACCAGAAAGGCAAATTTACTCACTTTCAATATAATCCTCTAGGTAAAGCATTTTTGGAAGATGAAACAATACACCCGATTCAGCAAAAACTATCAAAAATTGTTTGCAAATACACAGTCAGAATGGTACAAATTGATGAAAAGTTATTGCCTCGCCTCTAGTTTTTCTGTTTTTAACTTAAAAATTTTGGTTTTGTTTACATTTTTAAAAGCCGCAATGCTGGCCAAATTGGCGGGTTTCGGCTGAGAGCTGCGTAAAAAAGCAAAAAATGTTTCTTTGTTTGTTTGTGATGTCACCAAGCGATAGAAAAGCCTTCTCAACCCTAGAGAGAAGAAGAAACCAAATCAATCCTATTCACCATATTTTTCCAGTTTTGAATTTAATAGCATAGTTACAAAAAGTCACGTGGTCGAACTACGCTTTTTTAGGAAAAAACTTTCCTCTTATTGCGATTTATTAGTTTAGGAAAAGTCAAAAATACTTGTGGATGTTTGTAAAATTATGTTTAAGGTCAAAAATGTTTTGGGATTTAATCAGAAATTGCTGGTATTTCAGTGAGGAGTCTAGCATCTCTAGTTACTTTTTTTGAGAGAGTCACAAAGTTGTCAACTATATTAGGATATTCGACTTCGAATTCTTTCTCATCATTGACGTTGAATAGTTTGCGGATTTTCTTGTGCACCTCCACGGCTCCATTCCGAATCTCTTTTGCTAAGTTGACCTTTCGTTTGTCGCTCACATCTTCTGGGATCTCATAAAAGTTCGTCAAAAGCCTAAATTTAAGAAAAATGGTTGTAGCTATAAAAACCTTTTTCAAAACTCGATATAAACTATTTACTTGAGAGTTTCCTCTACAGATGGGTTCTTCAAAAGGTGAAGTTTGCTGAATTTAAAGGTTTTCAAACTTCTCATAACCATAACTGCCTTCTCCAAATCTAAAAAGTTGTAGATATATAAGAAAACTCAACAAAAGTAAACCAATAATCCTATTCTATGCTGAAAGTTTGATTACCTAAGTTGCCTATGCACAAAAATTTTCGTAGCTCGAAATCAAGATTAAGTAATTCATACTCCCTCTTCAAAATTTCAACCTAATAATGATAAACTTGAAAATTTGTTTTAATTTTTGAAGAATAAGTCAAAACCTGAGTGTCATTAAAGTTCTTTTGGTTAATAGAGCTCAAAAAGTCTTCCACAGAAATAGGCATGTCAGGTTTTACAGTCCTTTTTGAACTTTTGTCCTTCAAATCATCGCCTATAAAGATTTTGAAAGGATAATAAAGTTAAGTGTGCTTAATATTTTTAAAATCTTACTTTTTAATACATTTGTATCGTTTGGATCTGACGTCGAAGTAACCCCTGCAAAGTTCTTCTTCTCCACCGTCTTCGAATTTGATTTTTTAGCTGCTGGCTCTTTTTGTTGTACTTTCTGTTCAGATTCATTATCAGCCGATACCTCAGTGGTGTCCCCTGGAGATTTTATTTTTCTTCGACTAGGCAATTCTTTATCAATAAATGTAAGTTCGACTTTGCCACTGACCGTAGCTTTGTTCAAACGTTCATCTTTTTCAACTTCTTGTGATTCTATGGTTCCATTGGCACTTTTGTACGATCTTTTCAGAGTCCTGTTGCTTTTTCTTTGGATGTGAGATGAATTTATCAAGAGCAATTCCTTTTTCTCTTTGGTTGTTTCGCTTGCATCTCCTTTTAAAGGACTTTTTTCTATTTTATTTTTACGTTGTGGTACTTTTTTATTTCCTTTTGAACACTCTTCATCGTTCTCTTTTTGACTACTCAAGGTTACCTTAGGCACATCTACATTGACTTCGATATCCGGCTTCTTTAGCTTTCTCCTGTTAATGTTGGATTGGCTCTTTTCAAGTTCACAATCTTCATTATTTGTTTCTGTTAAAGTCTTTTTCTGCAGAGGTTTTTTTGGAAGAGCAACTTTTTTCATCGACTTTGTATTTGTTCTTGGGAGAATTTTTTCATCTGGGACATTGGACTTTTTTATCGAATCTTCGGGGTTGACTTTTGATTGCTTTGCAGTTTTGGTTTCTAGTTCTTTTGCATCAATTAGTTCACTTTTTGGAGTATCAGGCTCAACCTTACTACCTTTAAGTTTCTTCACTTGTTTGTCAAGTTCAGCACTGTTCTCATTAAGTGCTTTCCGTTTCTTTTGAGGATCTAGGGCTGTCTTAGCAGTATTAGACTTCTTTCCTGTTGGAACCCTAAAAATCCATGATACTCTTATTACAGGGATCATAACATTTTTAGATTCCAATTACAGCAAATATTGAATCCTATACTTACCAAAAGTTCAAAAAAATATCTGGCGTTTCTTCGATCTCTTGAAGGCTCTCTTTGAAGTTTCTTGCTTTCGTGGATTTGTACTTTGATTTTGTAGATTCATTGAAAGGTTCCAGATCAGTGTCCTTTACAATTGAACTTTGGTGCGTGCCGTAAAAGAAAACATTGAACCTATCAAAAAAACAGAATTTATTTGAAGTATACTTCTAAATAAAAGTTATCTTTACAGGTTAGGCAGACTTACAATTTTTTTACTCAAAAAATTTTCAGGTAAATACCTTGTGTCTGAGAGAACTTGTAGAACTCGTGAAGGCCATGGAGCGTAACTGCAATTAGAAACCCCATTATAAAGCCTGAAAATTTTTCCACCTTTTTAGTGACCTACCCTCGAACTTTGGCAAAGACGAGATCATTCTCGGCGTAAGGGTCAGCCCCCTGCTTATTGGACTGTGAGAATCAATTATTAGATTGGTAAAAAGGTCAAAAAATCATTTTGTACTGTACCTTTACCATTGCAACTTATTCTCATTAATTTGGGTTCAGCAGTGGATGCGATCTTAATTCTTCGGTCAAAAAGTTAATGTTGGTTCACATTGGTCAATTTATCTAGGGGATAAGGTTCCATTAAACAATCAGAATTATTGCAACAGTTCTCACTTCTGAGTCAGTGATTAAATGATGGTTTTTATTTTTTATTTGTTAAGTTTTCTAAAAAAATTCCGGCTGTGCCCGCGACTTTTTTATTTGTTTGTATCCAACGACCCACTTTTAAGGGCAGAGTTAAATATTTCCGAAAAACTTTGCCATAAGTGAATTGTTTCAGCTGTTGGCCTTAATTTGATTTTCATATTCGACAAAAAAGCAATATTTAGTAATGCTTTTTTGCATGTTTTAACTCTGTAAGGTAAGGAATTGGAATTTAATATTTGGACCACTTTATCATCGCATCGAAATTGTTCCACTCTGAAGGCTGCCCCCATAATATGAGAAGGAACTAAAGGCTCACCCGAATCTTTCTCAACGTTTAGTAAAGATTACGAATTTTTTTATACAATAAAATGTTTTGGACACAATAAACAGAGCTCTAAATTACATTTCATCAATTCTTTGCAACATTTTTTCATTATAAAATAATATCAGTAGAAATAAGTAATAATGAAAAAATCAACACAGATCAGTCTCTTTAGGGTTAAGGTTTGCGCTTTAAAAAGTATCTAAAATGTTTTAGTCAAAAAATACCTCCATTAGCTGGGAAAAAACTCTAATCTTTCTCAATATTTTTCTGAACCTAGAATATGCCACAAATGAAAGTCCGACAGATTCCAGCTTTCTTTGGAAAAATTTCAGATAGATTGTTCGCATTTGAATAAGTCCATTGAAGGAGGGGTTACGGTCCATGCCTTCTGCATCGAGTAAGACAATCAAGAAGAATATTTGAAACAGCTGCAATTTGAGGGGGGGCTTTATTAGGAAAGAATATTAACAAAAATGAATCTTTTCATCACCTCATCTCTTGAGCACCATTCGGAGACTTCTTGCATCATGCTTGAAAAGCATTCAATTGCTGCATCATCAAGCTTTCCTTTGTGAATGTTTTGCTCTTGAAGGTAATGAGCCTGAATGTTGTCCAAGTCCATAATATCTTTGAATTCCTCCTCCCAATCTTTGTTTGAATCCATGACACCGAGGGCAGAACGTAATTGCTCTTTGCCTTTAGTTTGCATATTTATCCGTACACAGTGGAGAGCCAACGCTGGGCCACAATTTTTGCTCCAAAAAAAATCCTAAAAAATAGTGCTTGTGTGACGTTAATGTGTAAGTCAGTGCAAAATTTCCTCTACCTGTTCTTTGTCAGACAAGTTTGTAAAATCTGGATGTATTTTTAGAACTCTCCTTGCGCGTTCTCTAGATAGACAGATCCATGACCGAACAAAGGTATCACTGACCTGTTGACGATGGGCCCACAAACGAATCATGTCATTGTAATAGCTTTCAGGTAAACCAACTGATCGGAACTGGTCCTGGAACTGAATAAGATTTCGGTCGATTTCACATTATCCATATCACTTTAGTTGACATAGTTACCTCAAAAAGCTGCCTTTTGATCCAAGATTCTTCTACTGTTGTAAAACTTATTTCCTTGACAGAAGGCTCCATGGGAAAAAGGGATCCAGATGCTTCGTCCACTTGGCATATTTCAAACATTCTGTTCATTTTTTTCAGTGAGTTGATGAGAGGTCCAACACTTTTCGGTAATATGGACTCTTGAAGTGACGAGTCCATGCTCGTGCTGGCCAAACGAACTATTTCTTTTGCGTCATTGAAAATTACCCTGACCAAATCTGGTTCATGAAGATCTTTTTCAAATGATGGATCTAGATTAAAGAGGAGCATGTTGGCAATGACAGCGTTGCAGTGTTGAGCGTAGGGATAAAACATTCCGATTGCCTCAGCGCAATGCCCGTACGCACTTGCTACTGCCGGATCAACAAAAAACTTGGCAATATCGTTGTACTCTTTAAAGCTTATCCGTTTCAAAAGTATCACATGATCGATTGGTATGATTGAGATTTGGCCCTCTAATATCCAATTGACCTAGAAGAAATTTTTTTTAAACAAAACACACTGAGCTAAGTTGAAAAATTCTTTCACACGTAATAGTTTGAATTACCTGCTCAAGACCCGAATCAGAGCTGAAATACCGCGCAAGAACATATTGCAGGTACAAAGGGATATTGTTTTGAAGCAATATATTCTGAAAAAGAATGGGTTTTTTAGTTTGAATTGAATACATATAGTTTCTTGCGACCAAAGGTCATAAAAGAAAAGTAACAATAAGAATAAAACACAATAAAAATGTCTACTCTACGGTCCCTACTTATGGGCCTATATCCCCTATCCGGGTGAAAAAAAACACTCTTTCTGTGCTGAGTGGCCAGTAGAAGTATAATCTAGGCTTATGTGTTAAATTTGTTTTACAAGTTTCTGATGATTAGTACAAATACTAATGATCTAGTACAAAAATAGTGCTAGCAAGCTTTACTTATTCCTACTTTTTCAGAATCGGGATGAAAATTCTTCAGCTTATAAAAGTGGTACCTGGTCCTTTTGTACCAGGGATGAGAAATGCGACAACGATACGGCAAACTCAGCAACCATGGCAGCTATGGAACTCATTTGCGATATGATAGTGCGTTTTGTCAGGCATTTCAATCTCTGATGATTCATTATTATGGTTTTGCCAATGTCCGAACTTGGATTTACTTTTGTGGAAATCATTGTAAACGCATCCATGATTGCCGAAAAGTGTGAAATCTCAGAAAGGTGTGAATGGCTGCGATCAATTATAAATGCTGAAAAAAGAAATAAAATGGATGAAATTGCAACGATAAAATTTGATTTCTTCTGACTTTTCCTAATTTGTGAAATTGTTCCACTTTTCTGCTCCAACGAAGCGCTTAAAATCACATTTCTGGATAAGGCCTGGGTATAAGACAATTCTTGATTAGAACGTGTCAAGGAATTCAGATAGGATACAGGGGTCAATTGATTGCATCTCTCTTCGACATCATCAACAGGGGCAAACCATTTCAAAGATAAACATGAAGAGCGCGACACAACTGATGTTGAAGAATTGTTGCTAAGGGATGATTGAGTCGCACAGACTCGAGGTTTCGAAAAAACTAGTGCTCTAGTCATATCACTTATTTGAAGGAGATCAGGGATTCTAGTCTCAGATAATGACTGTCTATTGAGGACTTTAAAGAAGACTTCTTTTTCTGGTTTCATCTCTTCATTCACAAAATTTTGACCCGGGTCCATTTGAGAACTTGTGCTGGGACTTTGTGGGAGCGTCTTTAGTTTGGGAGACCTTGTGCATGAGAGGTTAAGTTAGTGTCAACGAAAAAAACTTGTCACTCATTCAAAATTTTATCCTTACAGTGGCTCTGGGGAAACATCTGACGCCGGAGAGGTTATAGCCGAAGATGACCTTTTCCTAGATTTCTTTTTGGGCGTGCCCGAATCGGCGGGACGTAAACCTAAAATTGTAAGTTCCACAGAAATACGGATGCTTTGAAAGAACCAAAGAATTTTTAGCCTCCCGCCGGGGAAGCAGATTATGGAGGCATCTTACCCATGGCTATTTCTTCTTTTTTCTTGAAATAATGTTTGAATCGGACTTTTTTCTCTTCAGCTGACAAGACCCATTTCGGATTCATACCGATTTGAAGGCATTTATCTAAGCGGCACCGCTTGCAGAGCTGTTTACTCTTTGGGTAAATAGTACACTTTCCATCTGAAATAATAAATTTTATAGTGACAGTACAGTTTGACTCTGTGTAGATCATCAAATGCTGATAAATACACTTACCTTTTTTACAGACGTACTTTTTGGAATTGGGTCCTCTTTGGTGGACTCTCCTGAAGAATGCCCTGCAGCTAAAGCAACAAATGCCTCCATAATGAGGGTGATGAGTATCTCCTGCACAGTACCCAAACCAATTATGAAGGATATGAGCAAAAATATCTTTGGAAAAACTAACCCTCTGGTGCGACATCAGAGCAGATCCGACACAATCGAAGGTCAACCTCTGTTGTAGAGGCAGCCTGAAAAAACCAAATCATGTAGATTAAGATTAAACACAACGTGGCAGGTAAAACTTACCGAATCTTGAAATGCCATCTCTGCCTATGCTGTGAAGATTCTTCCTGTTTGAATAATACAAAGAACTCAATGGGCTTACAAAACTTTATGCTAAAGACATGAATCAAAGTTGACGTCAGATCAAAACAACCATTTTGGAAAGTACGATTGAGGATTGGCGAATAATTAGTAGCGTTTGATTTGAGTAGAAAGGGAGAGCAACAGAAACAAGTTGCGTTGACACACAATAATGGCCAATGTCAACCACTCTCTCTTACACTCGACCATGTGAACACGAATACCTGTTTTTTTTAAAAGACAGGGCTCGCTCTAAGACAGAAAAATCACGACTCTAACTTATAATTCCCTAAGCACTTGACTTAACTTTCACGACATGTTTACAATTTTAAGACTAATAGTTATTTTGATTAAAAGCTGGCTCCGTTTAAGTTTTAGGTAATAAACGTACACGTATTTTCAACACGACATGCATGACTCACTCCACAGATACGCTGTCAAAAAACTGCTTAAATCCACAGACATCCATTTTTTTGTAAGAAATCTCAAAGAGATTAACAGGTCTTGTCTTGAAACAAGGGCCAATCGGCTAAAAGAATAAAAGATTAAAAGTAAATAATAAGGTTCAATTTTAAATTTATTGACTTTTGCTCGAGAACTGCAGTTCAGCGAAAAACTAAAAGCGTGCAAAATGAAATCCAAAGTTTTATGCACCAAATAATCAATATTCTGACTAAAGGTGTCAACGCTTCAAGACCTGATAGCTGAGCTTTTATGGGAAAAACGTTACGTTCTCCCACTCTTACATTTTCTACTATGGGAGTCTCACAAAGGTCATTTTAATTATTCTGCAACCAATAAGTCGAGCTAGAGACTTCACCCCACTCTTTTTCTTTAGGTTACAGGACTTCTGTACATTTTCTCTTATGACCCGAGGTCGAAGGGAAAGACTGCCTCAAGAGCATTACTTCTTGGTTTCTCATTCTCCCGACCTATCTTCTTATATTTTCACTTTTGGCTGTTTTCTGGGGGAGAGGGCTTTTCTTCGGGTTAGAATGAGGTGGGTATTGAGTATTTTGGCATTTGCGAGAATCCTTTGGGGCCCGGGGAATGGTTCCCAACTCTCGCCTGGTTTGTCTATCAGTGATAGGGAGGTTTGGGAGTTGGCTAGTGGTCCATAGTACAGATGCCTCGGAGGTTTAGCCTTTTTTTGTGGGGCTTATCCCCTGTTTTTGATTAACGTTAGGACTTCTTGTATGAAGTTGGGTGGACTCAATCTTCTGACAGGAAGGTCGCCAAACGGGAACAGTATTTCTTGGGCGTAAATGCTGTCAGGACCTCAATCCGTGCAACCGCACATATCTCTGACAGGAGATATGATCAACCCGGCTTGTTTACCCTTTAAGAGCCACAGGCTATAGGGTGGGCGAGGGAGAATTCTGAGCATAAAGTGGGGACACTATGTTATCTTGTATTGAGGTTCGGGAGCTTGTTATAGTTAGATAGTTAGTATGCCAGGGGGAGGGGGGTAGTCCGAGGTGTTTTCCAAGGTATCTGCGATAGGCGCCAAGAATTTTAGGGGCTGTTTTAGTGACCATTGATGGGCATGTGTTAAATGAGTTGTGCTCATTGCTTCCATCCTGTTGAAATCCAGAGAGGTACATTCCACAATTATGTGCACAGCCATTTCGGGTTCTCGTAGGCAAAGCCTACATTTATCTGTGGCCAGCTTTTCTAGATCAACAATCTGGGAATGTCTTCCCAGGAAGTTGTGCCCCCTTTATCCACCTTATTACATTGCCTATTTCCAAACTTGGGAGGGAAAGGATAGCCTGGCTGAAAAATGTATTGGGATTGCAAAACCAGAGTTTGGTTTGACGGCGGGTGGGGTGAACCTGCCACTGTCTACCCCATTCATCGAACATGTGGTTTCTAAGAGTGGCTTTGAGGCTTATGAAAGGGGAATCATACCAAGCGGGAAGGGAACATGTTGGGTATGATTAAGGGCCCCATTTTTTGCCAGTTGGTCCACGTGATTATTTCCCCAGGAGGTCGCATGTGCTTTCGCCCAGACTAGGTGAAGTGGGTGACGACTGCTGTAGCATTCAGCAAGTGTTTACAATCCAGGACTATCCTAGATTTCACCTCTGTGGATGTAAGTGCCATTATGGCTGCTTGGCTATCTGAGTAAATGATTAAAGCTGGGGGGAAATGTATGATTCCTTCCCTTCTCCCCTTATGGTATTCTCACAATGCCATACAGATTGCTGTAACTTCAGCTTGGCACACTGTTTGACTATGACACAGACTGGCCTGCCCGATGTTGTTGGACTGATTTGGTCACTGCCCCTATAAATATGGGAAACCCCGCTCCCGTACCCCAGCTCTGCTTTTTCTTGTCCTCAATCTTACTGCCATCTGTGTATTTGGTGACCACTAGGGCAGCCAGTACTGTGTTATGATGTCCTACCTGTATCCATTTGAGCCCCAATTCTTCCCGTAATGGGATATTTATATAGGACCGGAAGAGTGTTTGGGTTGGTGTGGTAGGTATGTCATCAAGGGGGATGTTAAGGAGGCCCACTTGTTGTATCGTATCCGATATCGCTTTTGTGTGGCCTATGAGCTGTAGAAGATCAGGGTGACTGCACAAGACTCAGATTTGTTTACTTTTTGCAGTTTGGAATCTCTTGAAAATGAGAAAGCATGTGGCAGGCCGATGGCCAGCCCAACCTGGGAAACCACGAACCAGCCCAAATATTCAAAACCCTCCACCCACCCACTTCATTTAAACCACATGAACCGCCAAGCTAGTTAAATATAAATCTTTAAGATAGTGATATAAAAGAGTGAAAATGAACAGTAGAAGTTATCATGAATAATAAAGAGTTGAGTGCTGGATTCATTACTAATTTTCTTTTTTTTGGAGATTTTTATTTTTTCTACATATAATTAATATCACAGATTACAATCATTTCAGAAAACTACTTTCCTAAGAAAACTTAGATTCAAACAAATTATTCTTTAAGTGTTTATTAATAGTACAAGCATAACTAAAAAACCTTAAGGTCCACAAACTTTTAATTGAATGCCTCGAACTCCTTGTTTTCTAACAGAAACTTAATAAAGTTTGACATTCAATCAAAATTTGAAAATTTGTTCACCTTTTAGATCTTAGTGCTTACCTTTTATTGCATTACTAGATCGTTTTCAAAAAATATTCTTTGTAGGCAAAGCTCTTTTGTTGTTTACAGTACGAAAATGGGAACAAAGTGAGAGAAAATTTCCAAAAATTGTCCGAGGAGCAGTCATTTGGTTTCTAGCTGATTTCACATCAAATTATCAAAGAAGAATTGTCATTCAAATAGGGGTTGATTTAGTAAATCACATGACGTACAGAATCCTGAAAATATAAATTGGTAAAGAATTATTTGTACTCAGACTAAGGCAACCTCTTTTTATTCATATAGATCAACCTTTGAGCTTGGACCCATGGCTTCCTCAAGATTGTTGTCCAACTTTCGGTATTGAGCAGAGGTTGACCGGCGTCTTCCTTTGGTCTGCCTTCCTCGACGACCCTCAAGAATGAGAGCAAGAATCTACAATTTTTAACATTTTTTAAACGAATAAGGCTTTGCTTATTATCAGGCGTTCTGAAAACTCTGGGTCGCACCTTTTGTTTGTTGTGGAAGACCAGGTAAGCAGCAATAGCTAAAATCGAAACAAGCAAGAAGTAGCTTAAAAAGTATGAGGGCTCATCATCATGGCCATGGTTGCTTATCTTGTCAATAAAAGAATGTTGCTCTGGACTTTTTGAAGATTTGCCACCAGGCCCTTGAAAAAGTTCTTGGCATAATTGTTCATGCCTTTTTTTTTAACCTAAAAGAATTTATACCATTTTTTCCCTCTTCTTCAATTATACCGTCACCAATTAATGAATTTTCCTCATCAGCATCCTCTAAAGCCACGTCATCGTTACCTTTCGAAATCACAAAAAACAAATGCTCAAACATTTTTTGCATCAAAATAGAAATAGATAAAAACTTCGGGTTGAAACGAAGGTGACTGAAATTTATCATTTTTACCAGCATCAATAGGGCTTTCAACTAGTGGTTCTTCGCCCTCTTTTGCCTCATCTTCTACATTGTCAGAAGGAACTTCTTTCTCAGCCTCCGTATCTTTTTGACTTTGATTATCTTGACCAACTAAAAAAGAAATTATGAATAAATTTAAAATTTGTCCAGTAGTTACTGAGAAAAGAAAGGGGGAGAGGTGAAGTAAAAGTGGACCTCTCAGCGCACAATGATAAAGTACAGACCCCTTTTTATTAAAAACCCGTGTAACCAACTTTCTAGTCATTTTGGATATCTAATCACGAATGTCTTTTAATGTGTTGCTATATTCATAACAACAATATCATGAAGGATTACCTGGTGCATTTGTTTCCTTAACAGAAACTTTGTCATCGATAACAGAAGAATTTTTGATCATCTTTGAAACATTTTCGATATTGTGTTCTAAAAACTTTAGGCTAAAAAACAGGACTTTGCAAAGGCTCTCTCCTGAATCTTTAGTGCTACAAGCAGAGCAGATGGGGCCATTCAGTTTCATTTGACTGAGAGTTAGGTTAGCAGAATTACAGTAACGTTCGCTGTTACAGTTTTCAACAAATGGAAGGTGGACTTCACCAAGGCTGTTGCAAGTAGTTGTAGAATTAAAAGACACAACGTCTTGGGTGGAGTATATTGCCTAAGAGGTTAACAATATATTTCACTAAGTTGACTTGAGGAGGAAAAATATGTAACAACTTATAATCAATTACCTTATCAGATGATGAATTAAAACAGGCTAGTTTAAGGTAAAATAGGGTTGCAATGCAAATTTTTTGAAGTGGTTTGTCAGAGGAAAGATCCCCTGTACAGTCTCCAAATGAATACAGTACTTGATCCTCAGAAACCTTTCATGGAAACCGAAAAAAGACAGATTAATATAAGCCTATAATAGAAAAAGATAATTAAATGCACACTTACCAAGTTATTTATTTTAAAATGTTGACTTTTACAGGTGGTATCTGGTTGAAAAAGAGTTGTCATTATATTTTTCCAATAACTTTTGTCATCTCGTCCACCGGGCGCCATTTTGGTGAGCGGTTCTTGGGCCATGATGGTCATTAGCGAGCATGCTGATAGTACCACAAAGTATCCAGCCACCATTTTGTGGTAGGTTAAAGCCAAATTGAATCGAATGTGACTTTCTGAAGCCAGATAAATTGTTAGTCACTCAATTTTTAGAAACGAAACTATGTTGTTGTTTACTGTTAAGTAATCTTTGAAGTCTGTGGTCTTCACCAATTCGTCGCCAACGCAAACGCATATATATATGTGCGCTGCTTAATCAAGTAACAAATGGTACTTAATTGGTTAAAACTTATGTTATTCAGAAGTATTTTAAAGGTTGAAATATCAAAAATAATTCTCTTTATAATCTCAAATATTTTTTTCTTCATTTTATCGTTAAACTTCTGTAAAAAAGATAATAAAAAAGTGTAAGGGGCTAATGGCAAAAGTTCAATTGAGAAAATGGTCAAGATGCACACATCAAAAAAGGTGAATGATAAACAAATCTTTGCGGCATTTTTGTGTTTTGATTTTGAATAAGAAAGTTAATTTTTAAAACGTTATATTCAAAATCTACTACTTCTCTTTCAGAAAAACAGATTGTTAAGTTACCATTGAACAAGTTAAAAAGGTAATTTCTCTAAATAGTATGTACCAATAGGTAAATTTACCCTCACAACCTTTTAACACCAATAAGTCAGATAGAATGATGAAGCTCAATGAAGTCTTTTTTACCTCTTTATTCCTCACACACAGGTATGGCTCGCCATCATCCTGACCTGATTTTCTGTCGCAAACAGCCTGGTGTTGCCATCGGTCGCTTGTGCGAGAAGTGTGATGGACGTTGTGTCATTTGCGACTCGTACGTTCGACCGTGTACCCTGGTCAGAATATGTGATGAGTGTAACTATGGAAGCTACCAGGGTCGTTGTGTCATTTGTGGTGGGCCTGGGATATCTGATGCCTATTATTGTAAAGAATGCACTATTCAGGTATAAACTTCTTTTTGGATTGCTGTACATCAGTATAAAATTTGATAAATATCTAGGAAAAAGATCGAGATGGTTGTCCAAAGATTGTGAACTTGGGTACATCAAAGACAGACTTGTTCTATGAACGCAAAAAGTATGGTTTCAAAAAGAGGTAGTAGAGAAAAATGCATTTGGAAAAGGATACTTTTACAATCTACTAACCCAAATAAACTTCTTTGATGCTTAAAAGTTTTTTCATTTATCAGGCCTACAGACTAGCGCTAGAAACATTATTTACGTAGCAAAACCGGTATAACTACAGGAACATGCGTGACTCAAATGGTTTTTTGGGCTTAAAACCTGGTTATGAAGAAATTATTGCTCTCTAGAAATCAAAATCAATTCAGTTAGACTTAAAATTTCTAGAGCTCACTGACTGAACAGAAAAAGCGTTTTAACGTTTCTCTGAGTTCAGGTAAAGTAAGAAAAAGCAGTATATCTTTGAGCAATGAAAGTACAAGAGCATTTAACTTGAATTGCTTCGTGAACACATAAGACAAATTGATTCTGGGATTAAAGTGCTTCAAAAGATAGAGGATAAGTATTTTTCTGTTTATTTCCCATTCAAACAACGGTGAAGAAATGATTATTCACTGGCAGTCTCTACATTTTCGGTCTGGAGTCCCTTGAATGTGGCGACGTTAACGTGTGTCACAAGAGTGTAGAGCTTGTGAACAGAATCTTCATCTTCATTCCGCATGCGTGCAAGACGCACTCGAACACGGAAAGGCACACTCCTAGAGAAAAAGGCAAACATATTTTCAAAGTAATGTACTCGTTAAACATGGGGCTGTTTTAAAGAACATCGTTCAGTAGTAAAAATTTTTGCTTTCAAGTCAGGTTTCTGTGCAAAGGGTAACAAACTTTGTAATCTATCTAAGGGCTCAGGTTCTTAGTCATAATTGAAACAAAAAAGCTCAGTAGTTTCGACTCCGAGTTGCCAAAACCATCATTGTCGATTTTTCAAACGTATAAATATGCTTAAAATTGTCCTAGCCTAGCTGAAACTTTAAACGTGTGGTTGATTAAATAGTAAGCCTAAAACAGGAGATATTTGTAACTTACCTTACACCCTGTGACCAAACATGCTTGTTAAGTCTTGTGTCAATTCTGACATCAGCTGTTCCCATCTGCTTCTCAGCAAACTTTTTGATCTCTTTAATTGCTCTTGGTGCTCGGTACTTAAAGCCAATTCCATGCAGACGTTTATGAAGGTTCACAGTATACTCCCGGGTCACAACTTCTCCCATTGTGGAACCCTTTTGCTTTTTCTCGCCTTTAGGAGCCATCTTAACGCCTGAAATAAACACTTTAATCCGTGATTCTTTTGATGAGATACAGTGTACAAAAATGTTGGTCTGATATCAACAAATAACGACTGGAATAAGTACTAGTGCATTACATTGTGAAATCTAAAGAATTTGAAATTTCAGGGTAAAAAAAAGAATAACTTTTATAGAAGCAAAATTGCCATACCTTGTTTTGTTCACCTCCGGAAATGAAAGGAGTTTTGAAAGACATTGTTTACGTTTGACTATATAACGTCTGTGCGCTCACTTAGGTACCTATGGAATTGAGCTTCATGATAATCTTAAACGATAAAATTGAAAAACTTGAGCAAGTCAGCAAAATAATCTGATTTAAATATAAAGGTGGAACTGGAAGGTGGGGTCCTGTTTTGTTCAATCCGGGAATCCGGATCAAGTATTGCTGCCAGAGTTTAGGTCGTAGAAGTTTATATGCTTACTTCATTTAAGTTTTGTTTACATCGCATTTGCCGCCAATTGAGTTTCGGGGAATTTGTGCATTTTACTAGGTAGGAAGTTTAGTTGGAAATTTAATATTTATGGAAACATTTGCTAACAGTGGACCTGAAACCCTGCGATGGCCGAAAGTCAATCAGCGTCCAAGCCTAAACAGGAAAAGCACCTTCCATGGATAGAAAAGTACAGACCAAAGAAGTTTACGGTAAGGATGCATTCTGATTTCTAAAGACTGATTGTGTTACTTTTGTTGTTCTACAAGCTGAATTTCTAGGAGATTGTTGGAAACGAGGACACTGTTTCTCGCCTTGCAGTTTTTGCCAGGGATGGAAATGTCCCCAACATCATTATTGCAGGCCCACCTGGTGTGGGGAAGACCACCACAATTTTGTGTCTTGCAAGACATTTGCTTGGATCGTCTTTTAAGGTTGTTGCTCCAAACTAAAAATTTTTTACATAGAGAGTATAAGTTGATAAATTCACAGGAAGCTGTTTTGGAGCTTAATGCTTCAAACGAGCGTGGAATTGATGTAGTTAGAAATCGTATCAAAATGTTTGCACAGCAGAAAGTTACTCTACCAAAAGGTCGTCACAAGATCATCATACTTGACGAAGCTGATAGTATGACTGAGGTAAAAATAAATTTGAATAAAGCAATTTTTAAGCTGTCCAATATGTTTTGTTTTGTTTTGGTTGGTATTTAGGCAGCCCAACAAGCATTAAGAAGAACCATGGAATTGTACAGTAACACCACAAGGTTTGCTTTAGCCTGCAACACATCAGAAAAAATTATTGAGCCCATTCAGTCAAGATGTGCCATGCTAAGATATTCAAGGTAAAATACTAAAAATACTAAGCAACTAATCTCTCATCTCCAGTTAAACCCTTGTTAATTGAATGAATTTTTAAAGATTGAAGGAGTCTCAAATCTTAGCCAATCTTCTGGATGTTTGCTCAAAAGAAAATGTTGATTATAGCGAAGATGGTCTAGAAGCAATAGTTTTCACGGCCCAAGGTGATATGAGGCAAGCACTTAATAACTTACAGTCCACCAAAGAGGGTTTTGGATTTGTTAACTCTGAAAATGTCTTCAAGGTATTTCTCCAATTTTCTATTTTTTTCTTATCAGAGTTACACACTCTCTTATCTAGGTATGTGATGAACCGCATCCCTTGCTTGTGAGAGATATGCTGGATAACTGCGTGCTCGCCAATGTTGATGAAGCCTTTAAAACTATGAACCATCTTTGGAAACTTGGCTATTCTTCTGAAGATATCATCACAAACATATTCAGAGTTTGCAAGAACCACAATGAAATGGCAGAATATATCAAACTCGAATTCATCAAAGAAATTGGTTACTGTCACATGAGGATTGTAGAAGGATGCGGCTCTTTACTGCAAATGTCAGGTCTTATTGCAAGATTATGTCGAGTAGCAAGTGAACAAAAATGCTGATTAAAATAGTACACATTGATGAATATTTTTTAAACCTGACAAAATTTGAGATTTTTTGAGAGAAAAATGATTGGCCATGTAAAGTTTTCTTAAGATTGATACCATTTTTGTTTTCTCACTGTTGCTTATTCAATGTTTTCATGGGGATGAGGTGAATGAATGTTTAGAAGTATGGAGATGTCAATAATTAAAAGTTTCTCTAAAATGTACCTGTAGGGCCTAGCAATGACAATAACATCATAAAGCAAACCTGCTTTCGACTGAGTCATGTAAAACACATCGTTTTGCATGGAAACTTTTTTTAGTTTTTGCCCTAAGCCAATTTTTCTATTCTTAATTGCCAATTTGAAGGTGAATGACATTTTCTGCCAAACTACAGGCCCTATTTAATTTTTTGGTTAATAAGCTTACACAAGCCTTATAGGTAGCAACTTTAGATCATGGCTAAGATGAGGGAGACTGAACCTCAGGGACGCCAAGAAGGTTGGAATGAGAATGAAACTGTTCTTGTGAATGCCAGTTGGAGAGTAGCTGAAAGATGTGACTTAAAAGCTGAAGTTACTTTGCAAGACGAGACAGTCGAACTCTCGGCTCTGGACCAAAAAAGGCCCTTTTTGACTGAGTCTCCACCGCCAGAGGTTGAAAAGAGACATGCCAAATCAACAGTAGAAAAGGATCTTTGCCAAGGTCTTGAGGAAATAACAGTAGTCTCTCAGCAGAGGCTAGCTCAGGAAATCTTCCTTGGAGCAGGCCAAGGGAGTGGCCACCAAGGGCTTGTCGGTGGTCTTGCCTCATCAACAAAAGGACAGGACCCAAACTCCCTATATCAGCACACTGTGAAAACACTACCTACCGAAAAAGTAGGCAAATGGAAGGTCGATGTTGAGAGAAGGTGCACTATCAAGAGAGAATCAAATGAGAAAGGGGTCCTGGAGCAGAAGACCCACTCAGAAATAGCCAAGTGTACAGACTCCGGTAGACAACACAAATTCAATTCAAAATCTATTCAATACTCGTTTACACAAAGTAAAGTATATAGGGTCAACCAGAGGAGCACCTCAGGCCATTCTCGAGCGCTGGTGTGGGTCGCAAACCTTAACTTCTCAATCTACTGGTGAACGCCTTGAGTTTTGGGTTGAGACCGTGGAAAGTCTAGTTGGCAAAGCAGTCAGGGCATCAGGCCAAGCAGGTACATGGACACTTCATCAACCGACCCAGGCAG
>Ga0194133_10004142_pt1 | contig 19797 bp, 17 predicted proteins | sample TA2KigOf40mmetaG_FD_155448 | JGI IMG/M metagenome (GOLD analysis project Ga0194133, IMG submission 155448) | Freshwater microbial communities from Lake Tanganyika, Tanzania - TA2015055 Kigoma Offshore 40m | ecosystem: Environmental > Aquatic > Freshwater > Lake | place: Tanzania: Lake...
TGCAACCCAAGCCCAAGGCCAAACCCGCAGCGCAGCCCCCGGTCAGCCTGCAGCCCGCGGAGGGCATCGCGGCGCCGCGCGAAGCCCTGCCTGCACGCCCCTGAACGGCATGGACAACGCCGAATCCGCATCCGGTGTGGTCGCACCAGCCGTTGCGCCAACGAGCCTGCTCCGGGCCGAAAGCCTGAAAAAGCGCTACCGCACCCGCACCGTGGTCAAGGATGTCTCGCTTGAGGTGCGCAGCGGCGAGGTCATCGGGCTGCTGGGACCGAACGGTGCCGGCAAGACCACCTGCTTCTACATGATGGTCGGGCTGGTCGCCATGGATGGCGGCGAGCTTTTTCTGGGCGAAACCCGCCTCACCCACATGCCCATGCACCGCCGCGCGCGGCTCGGACTGAGCTACCTGCCGCAGGAGGCTTCGATCTTCCGCAGGCTCTCGGTGGCGGACAATGTGCGCGCGATCCTCGAGCTCTACCATGCCGACGCGGCGAGCATCGAATCCCGCCTCGACACGCTGCTGCAGGACCTGCACATCAGCCATCTGCGCAACAACCCCGCCATCAGTCTCTCGGGCGGCGAGCGGCGGCGTGTGGAAATCGCCCGCGCGCTGGCCACCGAACCGCGCTTCGTGCTGCTTGACGAGCCCTTTGCCGGGGTGGATCCGATCGCCGTCATCGAGATCCAGAAGATCATCGGCTTCCTGCGAAACCGGGGCATCGGCGTGCTGATCACCGACCACAACGTCCGTGAAACCCTCGGCATCTGCGATCGCGCCTACATCATCAACGACGGCTCGGTGCTTGCCTTCGGCAAGCCCGACGAGATCGTCTATAATGAGAATGTCCGGAAGGTTTACCTCGGAGAGCATTTCAGGCTCTGATGACGCGGCGCGCAGCGCCGGCCTGTCATCCAAAAACCACGGTTACGGGAACGCGCCCCAACGATCCCACTGATCCGGCCCGCATGAAACACTCCTTACAGCCCAGACTTTTCCAGCACCTGACCCTGACGCCGCAGTTGCAGCAGTCCATCCGGCTGCTGCAGCTGTCCACGGTCGAGCTGAACCAGGAAATCGAGCGCCTGCTCCAGGAAAATCCGCTGCTGGAAAGGGAGGACGGCGCCGGTGAATCCGCAGCGCCGCCACCCGACGCCGGCACCACTCCGTCGTCCGCAGATGCGGCCGCCGACACAGCACCCGAGCCAGCCGAGGCCACCACATTCGAGCTCGACGACGCACCCGCCTTTTCAGGCGGCGACAGCGACGACGAGGATTACTCGCCCCTTGCGGAGCAGCCCCCGAACCTGCGCGTGCACCTCGAAGCGCAGCTGTCCCTCCTGCACCTGAGCGAGCGCGATCGCCAGGTCGTGCTGCTGCTGATCGGCAGCCTCGACGACGACGGCTACCTGGGGCAAAGTCTCGAAGAAATCCTGGAAATACTGCCGGCCGAACTGGGGGTCGATGCCGACGAACTCGCGATCGCCCTGCAACACCTGCAGCACCTTGAGCCTGCGGGCATCGGCGCGCGCAATCTCGCCGAGTGCCTGTCGCTGCAGCTTGAAGCGATGCCGGCACAGACGCCGTTCCGCGATGCCGCAATAGACATCGTGCGCAACCACCTCGACATCCTTGCCTCGCGTGACTTCGCCAGGCTCAAAAGACACCTCAAGTGCGACGACGCCTGCCTGCGCGGGGTGCAAAAGCTGATCATCAGCCTCAACCCCAAGCCTGGCCGCGATTTTTCAGCGGAAGAGGCGCGCTACGTGATTGCCGATGTCATCGTGCGCAAGGTCAAGGGCGTATGGGTGGCCTCGCTCAACCCCGACGCGATGCCGCGCCTGCGGGTGAACCGCATGTATGCGGATATCCTACAGCGCAACCGCGGCGGCAGCGCACAGCAGCTCAATACCCAGCTGCAGGAGGCAAAATGGCTGATCAAGAACGTGCAGCAGCGCTTTGACACCATCCTCCGCGTGTCACAGGCCATCGTTGACCGCCAGCGCAGCTTCCTGGAGCACGGTGAGGTCGCGATGCGCCCGCTGGTGCTGCGCGAGATTGCGGAGATCCTCGGCCTGCATGAATCGACGGTTTCCCGTGTGACCACGCAGAAGTTCATGCACACCCCCCGCGGCATCTTCGAGCTGAAGTATTTTTTCGGCAGCCACGTCGCCACCGAAGCCGGCGGTGCCGCCTCGAGCACCGCCATTCGGGCGCTGATCAAGCAGCTGGTCAGCGCCGAGAACAGCCGCATGCCGCTGAGCGACGGCCAGATTTCTGAACTGCTGGGCCAGCAGGGTATAGTGGTGGCTAGGCGCACCATCGCCAAGTACCGCGAATCCCTGCAGATCCTACCGGTGAACCTCAGAAAAACCCTCTAGCAAAAACCCCCAAGCCAGGAGAGCCGCACATGAACCTGCACCTGACCGGCCACCACCTCCAGATCACCCCCGCCATCCGCGATCACGTCGCACACAAGCTGGAACGCATTACCGCGCATTTCGACCATGTTATCGACATCCATGTCATCATGACCGTCGAAAAGCTGCAGCACAAGGTCGAGGCCAACATGCACCTGAGCGGCAAGGAAATTTTCTGCGAGGCGCACGGCGAAGACATGTATGTCGCCATAGACCAGCTGGTCGGTAAGCTCGACCGTGCGGTGATCAAGCACAAGGAAAAGAATCTCGCACACCGCCACGATGGCGCGCCGCTGAAGCACCGCAGCGTCGACGAATAGGCCGGGCCCGGACAGACCAGCCGCACCATGAACCTGATCGCAAAAATACTGCCGGCGACGAACATCCTGCTCGACGCCGACCTCACCAGCAAGAAACGCATCTTCGAACAGGCCGGTCTGCTGTTCGAAAACCACCAGCAGATCGCAAGGGCTCTGGTGTTCGACAGCCTGTTCGCGCGGGAAAAACTGGGCTCCACCGGACTCGGGCAGGGTGTCGCCATCCCGCACGGCCGCATCAAGGGCATCAAAAGCGCCCTGGGTGCAGTGATCCGGGTGCGCGAGGCGGTACCCTTCGACGCGCCTGACGGCCATAATGTCCGTCTCGCCTTCGTGCTGCTGGTACCCGAGCGGGCGACCGACGAGCACCTGCAGATCCTTTCTGAACTCGCCCAGATGTTCAGCGACAAGTCCTTCCGCCAGCGGCTGTTCGACGCCGCCGACGGCCCCGCACTGCTGGAACTTATCCAGGGATGGGAACCGCATGCCGCAGGTCAGCATAGCCCGGCTGTTTGAGGACACCCGGGAAAAACTGCAGCTCGAATGGATTGCCGGACGCGGTGGCGCCGGCAAGGGCCTCGACAGCGAACTGACCAAGGACTCCTCGCAGGGCCTGGTCGGGCACCTCAACTTCATCCATCCCAACCTGATTCAGGTGCTGGGCCAGTCCGAGGTCAACCACCTCGACGCACTGGATCCCGAGGAGTGCCGCAGCCTGCTCCGCCGCTCCGCCACACGCGAGCTGGCCTGCTTCATCGTGGCGGGTGCCAGGAGCGTGCCGCAGGCGCTGCTCGAAATCGCCGAAGCCACTCAGACACCGCTGTTTTCCTCGCCCATCGCCAGCGTCGAGCTGATGTGGATCCTGCGCCCCCATCTTGCGCGCGCGCTGGCTGACTCGACCACGGTGCACGGCGTGTTCCTTGATGTGCTGGGCGTCGGCGTGCTGCTCACCGGCGATTCCGGTGTCGGCAAGAGCGAGCTCGCGCTGGAGCTGATCAGCCGCGGCAGCGGCCTCATCGCCGATGACGTGGTCGAGCTTTACCGCGTCGGTCCGGAAAGCATCGAGGGTCGCTGCCCTCCGCTGCTGCGCGATTTCCTTGAAGTGCGCGGCCTCGGCGTGCTCAACATCCGCACCATCTTCGGCGAAGCGGCGCTGCGGCCGCGCAAAAACGTCAAGCTGATCGTCCACCTCGAGCGGCCCTCCGGCAGCGATCCGGCGCTGCTGGAGCGCCTGCCGCTGAAGCCCGGCACCGAGCGACTGATGGAGGTGAGCATCCCGAAAGTCACCATCCCGGTTGCCGCCGGGCGCAATCTGGCGGTGCTGACCGAGGCGGCGGTACGCAATCATGTGCTGCAGATGCGTGGCATCGACAGCACGCGCGAATTCATCGAACGCCAGGCGCAGGCGCTGCGCGACGGCGAAACCTGATGCACACGCGACTGCTGTGCAGCTGATTCTGATCACCGGCCTGTCGGGTTCGGGCAAGAGCGTCGCCCTCGCCGTGCTGGAGGACGCCGGCCATTACTGCGTGGACAACCTGCCGCTCGACATGGTTGCCGGCGTGGTCGAATCCCTGCACAAATCCGGCATCCCGCGCGCGGCACTGACCGTGGACGCCCGCGCCGGCGCCGGCGTCGCCCGCCTGCCCGAACTGGTGCAGGAGCTTCGCGCCGCCGGCCACGACCTGCGGGTGATGTTCCTGGAGGCCAAGTCCGAAACCCTGATCAAGCGCTACTCCGAGACTCGGCGGCGCCATCCCCTGTCCGACGGGGTGATGACCCTGCCCGAGTGCATTGCACGCGAGCGCGAACTCGTCGCCACCGCAGCAGACATCGCCCACCATATCGATACCAGCGACCTCGCCCCCAACACCCTGCGCGCCTGGGTCAAGGATTTCGCGCAAATCCCCGCCGGCGGTCTGACACTGCTGTTCGAATCCTTCGGCTTCAAGCACGGCATTCCGCTCGATGCCGATTTCGTGTTCGACGTGCGCTGCCTGCCCAACCCCTACTACGACCCCAAGCTGCGCCCGCTGACGGGCCTCGACGGCCCGGTGGCAGTGTTCATCGAGGCCAACCCCGACGCAATGACCATGTTCGCCGACATCCAGCGCTTCGTCGGTGACTGGCTGCCGGCCTTCGAGCGTGACAACCGCAGTTACCTCACTGTCGCCATCGGCTGCACCGGGGGCCAGCACCGCTCGGTCTATTTCGCCGACCGACTGGCACGCGGTTTCGGCACGCGCCACCGCACCCTTGCCCGCCACCGCGAGCTCGGCACGTGAGCGATCGGCTCGAAGTCCCGCTGTTCCCGCTGGGCACCGTATTGTTCCCCGGCGGCCTGCTGCCGCTGCGCGTGTTCGAGCCGCGCTATGTCGACATGACCAAGCTGTGCCTGCGCGACAACACGCCCTTCGGCGTGTGCCTGATCCGCGAGGGCCATGAGACCGGCGTGCCGGCGGCGCCGCACGCCGTGGGCTGCCTTGCGCGGATCGAGCACTGGGATGTGCCCCATCCCAACCTGTTCGCCCTGCTTGCCCGCGGCGGCGAGCGTTTCCGCGTGCTGAACCAAAGCGTGAATGCCGCAGGGCTGATCCGCGCCGAAGTCGAACTGCTGGCGCAGCCCGAGGCCGCTGTCGCCACGGATTCGGCCTGCGAGGAAGTACTGCGGCTGGCGGTCAAACGCGCCGGCGAGGACAGTGTGCCCGGTCCGATCCGCTTCGACGATCCGCTGTGGGTGAGTTATCGCCTGGCCGAAATCCTGCCGATCACGCCACTGGAACGCCAGGCACTGCTTGAGGAAAACGACACCGCAACCCGGCTGAGCCGGCTGCGGGAGCACATGCTCGCCCACGGCATCATAGAAAAAATCAATAAAAACAAATAGTTAATCAATCCAGTCGCGCTGCAGGATATGCAGGATCTGGCGCACCGGCTTGGGGATGGCCGCGCCCAGCGCATCCGCCAACGGCAACCACGCCTGACCGGGCTCGGCGGCACGACGCGGCCAGCGGCACACGCGCAAGGGCAACGGCAGGATGTCGAGATGGAAATGGGTAAAGCCGTGTGCGATCAAGGGCAATGCCGGCAGCGCTTCAACCTCGGCACCGTAACGTCGCGCGCAGGCCTTGATCGCATCGCCATCAGCGTCCAGTTCCGGAAAACTCCATAGCCCGCCCCAGATGCCGGTCGGCGGCCGCTTCTCCAGCAGCACTTCGCCGGCGCGCTGCAAAATCAGCATCGTCGTCCGACGCTGCGGCAGGGCCTTGCGCGGCCTGGGTGCCGGCAGTTGTGCGACCAGCCCCTCGCGGCGCGCGACACAGAGGTCTGCCGCAGGACACTCCAGACAACGCGGCTTGCGCCGCGTGCATACGGCCGCGCCGAGGTCCATCAGTCCCTGGGTATAGGCACGCAGGCCCTGCTCCGGCAGCAGCGCCTCGGCCGCCTGCCACAGCCGCGCGGCCACTGCAGCCTCGCCGGGATAACCGTCAATCGCACACAGCCGTGCCAGCACGCGTTTGACGTTGCCGTCGAGTATCGCGGCTCGTCCGCCGAACGCGAACACCAGGATTGCGGCGGCGGTCGAACGCCCGACGCCGGGCAAGGCCATCAATGCATCCTGGGTGCCGGGAAAGCTGCCGCCGTGCACCTCAAGCACCTGCCGCGCCGCGCGGTGCAGATTGCGCGCCCGCGAGTAATATCCAAGTCCGCTCCAAAGCGCGAGTGCGGCATCCTCGTCGGCCGCCGCCAGCGCGGCAACATCGGGAAAGCGCTCCAGGAAACGCTGGTAATACGGAATCACCGCCGAGACCTGGGTCTGCTGCAGCATGATTTCCGACAGCCACACGGAGTAGGCATCGCTCTTGCGCTGCCAGGGCAGATCATGGCGGCCGTGTTGCTTCTGCCAGGCGACCAGCGCCGGCGCAAAGGCAGTCACCAGCGTCGCGTCGGTCACGCCGGGTGCTGCAGTCTGGGAAAGCCGGCGCCGCGGCATGGCTGGAATGGTGCGGGCAGTCTGGTGCGGGAAGATGGAGCGGGTGATGGGAATCGAACCCACGTCATCAGCTTGGGAAGCTGAGGTTCTGCCATTGAACTACACCCGCGCGGGGTTGGATTGTAATGCAGGCGGCGATCCGGGGTTCAGGGCTGCCATACCGGCCGCGCCGGCAGCAGGCCCTGCAGCGGCGAGTGGTCGATGTAGACATAGGCATCGAAATGATCTCGCGGCACGATATGGATGCCATTTTCCATGCCGGCAGCGTTGCCGTTCTGCAGCCACCAGCGCGGATGTTTCGACAGAAACGCGGCATCCGCGAAAAACCAGGCCAAACGGTGTCCGGCATCGTGCAGGGCCTTGTCCATCGAGTCCGCTGCACGCGGCTCCAGCCAGTCGCCCTGTGCACCGGCGGCCTTGTATGCGGTCAACGCAACGTTGAAGACGCGGCGACCCGACAGTTGCCGGAAAAAATAAACCCCCGACTTCAGATCACCCGATCCCCACCAGTCTGCCGCCGAGCGGTTGTGTGAGGTATGGCTGGTGTGCGCGGCCAGCACCGCGCGTGGCGCGTCATGCAGCGCCATCAGCAGCATCAGGTTGCGGCCCTGCGCGCGGTCGCGCTCATTCCAGCTTTGCAGGTCATCGACACCGGCGTGGTGGTGGAAACCCAGCCAGCCCTGCAGGGTGGATGCCGACAGGGCCAGCTCATAGGCCTCTTCCCGACGCACCCCGCCGGGCGCCGCTGCCCGGGCAAGGCCTTCGGCCGCCCCAAGCACCGCGTCCAGCGAGGCCCGGCAGGCGTGAAGGCCCGTGTCATCGCGCTGCCGCGCGCGCTGCTGCAGGGCATGAAGCGCAGCATCCGCCTGCACCCAGTCGCGCACCCCCGCGGTGATGCAATGTTTTTCAATGGCGGCGTGCAGGGCCGGCGGCAAGCCCAGCCGCGCAGCAAGCTCGGGGATGCGCTGATGGTGCTCCCAGGGCCGGTCCCAGACATCCATGCCGCGGAACACGACCGGTGCACGCGGATGCCGGGCGTTGTGTTGGCAGGCCCAGGTCCACAGTGGCCGGTCGGCAGCGGTCGGAAAATACAGCACATCCAGGGGCGGCTCTGAAGACGGCGCAGTGCGCCCGTCGGCGCAACCGGCCAGCCACTGCGCCAGGCCACGGCTGCGCAGCACCGCGGTTTCCCAGACGATCAGCCGGATGCCCTGGCGCTCGACGAGATGCCGGATGAGCCGGGTCTGAATCCGCAGCAGGCCTGAGGAACCGTGCACGGTTTCGCCCAAAGCCACGACGTCAGCCTGGCGCGCAGCCCCGTCGAACAGCGGCAACAGTTCTTCATCAGTGACCGCTTCCGGCGCCGCGCGGAGTTCCTGCACGCCGGTAAGTGCCGCCACTGCCCGGCCGCAGAGCAAAAGCAGCGCGAACAGCAGGATCGCGCGCGCCAGCATGTCAGTGCCGCTTCAGCCGACGCGCGACACCCGGCACAGCAGCACCTTGAGGTTGGTCTGGTCGGACACCGGATCGCGCTGGGTCTTGTCGGTGAGGAAGTTCACCGGCCGCCAGGGGTTGTACGGCTGGCGTTCGCCCCAGCCGATGGGGATGAACACCGCGGTCGGGCGGATGCCGGCATGCACCCAGGCCATGGCCTCGATGCTGCCGTGCGCGGACTCGATTTTGACACGCTCGCCATCACGGATACCGAGCTGAGCCGCCTTCTCCGGATGGATCTGGCAATACAGGTCCGGCCACATTTCCTGCGACTGCCAGAAATAATGCGTCCAGCTGTGGAAATGCGCCGCCGGCGGCCGGCCGGTCACCAGCTCGGTATCAAAACCCTGCGCGCGCAGCCTGGCGCCGGGATGGTCGGGGCCGGGTTCAACGATGCGGCCACGCGCGCTGCCGGTGGCCGGCGAGCAGAACGGCGAGATCACGCCGGCTTCGGCATCGGTCTCCAGCAGTTCCATGTACGGCAGGTCGACAAGCTGCTCGCGCTCGGAATAAAACTCCGGCAACGCGGAAAGGCCGAGGGTATTGAATTTGGCTTCCAGCTCCTCGGTCCAGAATTCGAGCTTGCCCGATGCGGTCGGGAAGCGCCGGCCCGGCGCGCCGGTCGGCACCGTGCTGCCTTCAAGGTACAGCGTTTCGATTTCCGGCGCATCCTCGGTCGCCACCGGGATGCGCACCCAGCGGTACGGCACCGAGTGCAGGCGCTTTTGGGTGCAGCCCTTCAGCCCGGGACTGTCAATGCAGACCTCGTCCCAGAACACCGCGGGGTCCTTGTATTCCTCCTTCAGCACATCGCCAAAGCCCAGGCGCTTGCCGAGCTCGATCCAGATCCAGGTGTCGGCCTTCGCCTCGCCCGGCGGATCGATCAGCTTGTCGATCCAGACGATGCGCCGGTCATCGTTGGAACGGCCGATCTCGCCCTTTTCGATGCCGCTCGCCGCCGGGAGCAGGTAGTCGGCATAGGCCGAGGTTTCATTGGCGAAGAGCTCGATGTGCACCATCAGGTCGAGGGCTGCGAAGGCCTCGCGCGCCCGCGCCTGCCCCGGCCACTGGGCCAGCGGATTGTTGCAGGTGATCAGCGCCCGGATCGGGTAAGGCTTGCCGTGCAGCATCGCCTCGGTCCAGCCGGCGGGGCTGCGCCGCACGCGCGGCTTGCTGATCTTCGGCGCGCGGTGTTCAGGCACTTTGGCGGCGATCGGCGTGCCCGCGCTCATGTTGAAAAACGCGCCGCCGCGCCGGCCCCAGTTGCCGGTGATCGCAGCCAGGAACATCAGCACGCGGTTGGTCTGGGTGCTGTTGGTATGCTGGTTGATGCCGCGGCTGGCAAAGATCACGCAGCCGTCGGCCGCGGCCATCTCCTCTGCCAGCTGGCGGATGTCATTCGCAGCCAGTCCGGTGACCGGCGCCGCCCATTCCGGCGTATAGCCTTTGTTCAGGATGAAGTCGCGCCATTCGGCAAAGCCCAGCATCCACTCGGCGCAGAACTTCGCGTCATGCAGGTTGTTGGCAAGGATGTGCTGGCACAGCGCGAGGCCCAGGGCCATGTCGGTGCCCGGACGGATCGGCAGCCAGCGGTCGGCTTTTGAAGCGGTGGCGGTCAGCCGCGGATCGACCGCGACCATCTTCGCGCCGTTCCTGATGCGCCAGTCGTTGATCATGCCGAAATACACCGGCCGCGTTTCGGCCTGGTTGTCGCCGATGTAGACATACATCCCGGCCGACCCGAGGTCGTTCTCGGTGTAGCTGTTGCCGCTGCCAATGCTGCCCAGCGTGATTTCAAAGGCGACGTTCTTGCCGCTGGCGCAGAAAGGATCGGTGCCGTCCTTGTTCGGGGTGCCGAAGAGTTGCGCGAACATCTTGGTGGTCGCGCGGTAGTCGAGGATGCCGGTGCGGGTGCCGATGTACATCGCCAGCGCCTCGGCGCCGTATTCGTCGCGCACCTTTTTCAGCTTGTCGGCGATTTCATCCAGCGCCTGGTCCCAGGAAATGCGTTCGAAGCGGCCTTCGCCGCGCGCGCCGACGCGCTTCTGCGGAAACTTCAGCCGGTGTTCGCTGTGGTACATCTGCAGCGTCAGCTGCGACTTGGGGCAGACGCGCCCCTTCAGCAGGGGGTCCTCGTCGTTGCCCGTGATTTTTACCAGTTCATTGTTTTTAACGTGAAAATTAACCGTGCAGCAGTTGAAGCAGATGTTGCAGCCACCGGGCACCACGCGATCCGCGACGGTGTCGGCGCGTTCTTCGCGATAAGGAAAAGCCGGCTGCTGCGCCTGCACCGCGGTCTGCGCCGCCAGCCCGTCCATGAATGAAGGCCGGCGCGCGTGGTCGGGATGGGCACGCGCCGGCGTCACCGCGGTCATTTCCCCGACCTTCTGCGGCGTCGTACGTTCGAGATAAATCGTTGCCGGCCCGAGCAGGAAGTGGTCGGTGTCGCGCGGCGCACGCCCGGACTGCCGCGCCTGGGCCAGCAGATCCTCGCGCTTGCCGAACTGGATCGCCTGTGTCGGGCAGACGCTGGCACAGGCAGTGGTCTTCTCGCCCTCGGCACGGCGATCCACGCAAAGATCGCATTTCACCGCGTGATGGCCCTGCGCATCGAAACCCATCGCACTGTAGGGGCAGGCAATCACACACTCGCCGCAGCCGGTGCAGCGCGATTCATCGACGCGCACGATGCCGGTGACCGGGTCCTTTTCGATGGCTTTGGGATTGACCGGACAGGCGCGCAGGCAGGCGGGCCGCTCACAATGCTGGCAGGTCAGGGTCAGGAAGGCGAGGCCGGCCTGCTCGAGTTCGCTCGCCCACACCACCTTGTTGCGGTATTCGCCGGGGCCCAGCCGGTGCTCGGTCTTGCATGCCGCCTCGCAGCTCTTGCAGCCGGTGCAGCGCTCGAGGTCAATCAGCAGTGCGAGGCGTTCAGCCGATGCGTTGTTGCCGCCGTCCATGTCAGCCTCCCCAGGCCGTGATGTGCCACCAGGTAATGGGTCCGCCGTCGGCCACATAACCTGCAAAAAAAGTCACAGTGATGACGTGAATGACCACACCCAGCACGAACAGCCAGGCCAGGACCATGTGCAGCGGGCGCCACCAGGCCTGCTCCGCAGACACCGCGGCGCGCGTGCCAAGCAGCCTTGACTCCTCCAGCGCGAGGCGGCGATAGGCCAGGGCCAGGCGCGGACTGCGGATGAAATTCGGCAGGTTGACCGAGAATGTGCCCTCGCTGGCCCGCGGATCCAGCTGCGCCAGCAGCACGCGCTTTTGCACAATCAGCTCGCGCAGCCGCTCGCGCGTCGCGGCATCGGGCACGCGAAAGGCCGGCGCCTTGGAGGCAAAGGTGGCGGCGATGCGCCTGGAACCGCGCGCCCGCGCCCACACCCCGAGCACGGCCAGTGCAAGCAGGGCGAGCAGCAACAGCGCCGGCGGCCGGCGCAGGAAGCCGCCGGAATGAATCGCAATCAGCACCATGCCGGCGAGCGAACACAGCACATGCGCGTTGAACCAGTTCACGGGATTGGCGCCGCTGCCGCCGCGCTTGGCGATGACAAAGACCACCGGCACCAGCAGCAGGATCACGCCGGCGACACCGGTCAGGTAGAGCTCGGGGCTGCCCGGCACCCGCCAGGCTTCGGGCAGGGCGCCGCGCAGCAAAAACCACAGCACGATCGCGGCAATGGCGGCGGCGGAACTGGCAAGCAGTCGCCGGTCAGACAGATCTTTGCGCACCACGGAAGCACTCGCTGGCAGGGATGAATCTCAGTGTAGCACCGCGTCCGCGGGGAACGGACGCAACCATCCACACCGTGGTCAGGACTGCAGGTTCAGGTGTACCCGTTTCACCTGCGGATCGTCATCGCTGTCCTCGATGGCAAAACCGAGGCGATGGCAGAGGTCGAGCATCGCGCGGTTGCCGCTGAACACGTGGCCGATCATGCACTGCAGACCGCGCCGCCGCGCCACCGCGATCAGTTCGCCCATCATGCGCCGCCCGAGTCCGCGGCCCTGCCAGTCGTCGGCAATCACGATCGCATACTCGCAACTGGTGGCATCAGGGTTGGTGATGTAGCGGCAGACACCGACCTCGACCTCGGCACCGTCGCGCTGGACGGTTGCGACAAACGCCATCTCGTGATCGTAGTCGATCTGGGTAAAGCGCACCAGCATCGAAGGCGTCAGCTCGCGCAGCGTGTCCATGAAGCGGTAACGCCGGCTTTCCGGCGACAGGGCACGCACGAACGCCTGCTCCATGTCGGCATCCTCCGGACGGATCGGCCGCAGCGTGACCTCGCTGCCATCGGCAGTCTGCCAGCGGCTGACCAGACGCGCCGGATAGGGATGGATCGCCATATGGCCATAACGCCCGCGTACCGGGGTGTACTGCCGCACCACCACCCGCGCATCCACGATCACCGCACCCGCCTCGTCAACCACCAGCGGATTGATGTCGATCTCGTCGATCCAGGGCAGTTCGCACACCAGCTCGGACACGCGCAGCAGCACCTCTTCCAGCGCCGCGCGGTCAATCGCCGGCATGCGGCGAAAAGGGCCGAGCAGCTTCGACACCCGCGTGCTGCGGATCAGCTCGTCCACCAGGAAACCGTTGAGCGGCGGCAGTGCCACCGCGCGGTCGCGGTGCACTTCCACGGCCACGCCGCCGCCGCCGAAGGCAATCGCCGGCCCGAATACCGGGTCCCGGATCACGCCGACCATCAGTTCGCGGCCGTTGCGGCGCATCACCATCGGCTGCACGGTGACGCCCAGGATGCGCGCCTGCGGGGCGCAGCGTGCGGCGTTGGCGATGATTTCGGCAAAGGCCGCGCGCACGGCTGCGGCATCGGCTAGGTTGAGCTTGACGCCACCGGCATCGGTCTTGTGCGTGATGTCGGGCGAGTCGATTTTCAGTACGACCGGATAGCCCAGGGCCGCGGCCTGCGCCACCGCGGCCTCCGCGTCCTGCGCGGGCAGCGTCCGCGTCACCGGCAGGCGGAAGGCCTCCAGCACCGCCTTGGCCTCGGCTTCGCCCAGCAGCGTGCGCCCGGCGGCAAGCGCGGCGTCGATGACCCGCCGCGCGGCATCGACGTCGGGCGCCGTACGCAGCGCCAGCGGTCCGGGCGTCTGCAGCAACGCGCGCTGGTTGCGGTAGAACGAGGAGACATGGGCGAACATTTCCACCGCGGGCTCCGGGGTCTGGAACACCGGGATGCCGGCCTTCGCCAGCCGGCGACGGCCCTCGCTGACCGACTCTCCGCCCATCCAGCAGGCGAGCACCGGCTTGCTCTGCCCCCTGGCTGCCACGGCCACGGCCGTGGCTACCGCCGCGGCATCCGTCATCGCCTGCGGCGTGAGCAGTACCAGCACGCCATCCACCCCGGGATCATGCAGGCAGGCCGTGACCGCCGCGCGGTAACGGCCCGCGTCGGCATCACCGATCAGGTCGAGCGGATTGCCGTGCGACCAGTTCGCCGGCAGGGCGTCCTGCAAAGAGGCAATGGTCTGCGCCGACAGCGTCGCCAGCGGCAGGCCGAGGTCGGCGGCGCGGTCCGCGGCCATTACGCCGGGTCCGCCGCCATTGGTGACGATGGCCAGCCGGTCACCACGCGGGCGCACACGCGCCGACAGCGCCAGCGCTGCCGCCACCAGCTGGCCGATGGTGGTTACCCGCACCGCGCCGGCGCGGCGCACCGCGGCATCAAAGACATCGTCGGCACCGACCAGCGCGCCGGTGTGCGACACCGCTGCGCGCGACCCCACAGGATGGCGCCCCACCTTCATCAGGATCACCGGCTTCAGCCGCGCTGCCGCACGCAGGCTCGACAGGAAACGCCGCGCATCGCGTACCCCCTCGATGTAGAGCAGGATATGTTCGGTGCGGGGGTCGTTCACCAGGTAGTCAATGGCCTCACCGAAATCAACGTCGCGCGAACCGCCCAGCGATACCACGCTGGAAAAGCCGATGCCGCGCGGCGTTGCCCAGTCCAGCATCGCCGTGCACAGCGCACCGGACTGCGAAATCAGGCCCAGCGAACCGGGCAGCGCGGCGCCGCGAGCAAATGTCGCGTTCAGCCCGATTGCCGGCCGCATCAGCCCGAGGCAGTTGGGCCCGATCAGGCGCAGGCCGTGGCGCCGTGCATGCTCAAGCAGTTCGCGCTCCAATGCCGCGCCCGCCTCGCCTGTTTCGGAAAAACCGGCGGTGATGATCACCGCCGCAGGAATCCCCGCGGCGCCGCACTCGGCGATCAGCTGCGGCACGGTCTGCGGCGGCGTCGCGATCACGGCAAGATCGACGCGGCGGGGCAGATCCCCGATGCGCGCAAAGCAGGGCACGCCACGGATGCGGCGGTGGCGCGGGTTGACGGCAAACAGCTCGCCGCGGTAACCGGCGGCACGCATGTTGTCGATGAGCACGGTGCCGATGGCGCCGGGCCGGGTGCTGGCACCGATGATCGCCACCGCAGTCGGCTCGAACAGGGGCGTCAGATAATGGCGCGATACGGGTTCAGCAGGCATCGTTGCGGGATGACATCTTCGGGTCGGCGTCGATAAACGCGCCGCGGGCCGGTAAAATCGCATTTTAGACCTGCTTGCCTTAATGTTTCGCCTTACGTTTTGCCTTTCTCAACGTAGCTTTTCCAATTGATGCGTTCCGCATGATCGCCCTCACCATCAACGGCAGCCTGCAGCGCTTCGAGCAGCCCCTGACCTGTGCAGAACTAGTCGAGCGGCTCGAACTCGCCGGCAGGCGTATCGCGGTCGAGCGCAACGGCGAAATCGTGCCGCGCAGCCGCTTCGCGGAGTGCCGGCTGGCCGACGGCGACCGCCTCGAAATCGTCGGCGCGGTCGGCGGCGGCTGAATGCGCATTAACCGGACAGTCCCATGAAACCGAACGAAAACCACGACCCTCTGCTCCTTGGCGGCAAGGCCTACGCCTCGCGCCTGCTGATCGGCACCGGCAAATACAAGGATTTCGCCGAGACCCGCGCCGCAGTCGAAGCGAGCGGCGCGCAGATCGTCACCGTCGCCATCCGCCGCACCAACATCGGCCAGAATCCCGGCGAACCCAGCCTGCTGGATGTGCTGCCGCCTTCAAAGTTCACGATGCTGCCCAACACGGCGGGCTGCTACAGCGCGGACGAAGCCGTGCGCACGCTGCGCCTGGCGCGTGAACTGCTCGACGGCCACGACCTGGTCAAACTCGAAGTGCTCGGCGACCCGCACACGCTGTACCCCAATGTGGTCGAAACGCTGGCTGCGGCGAAGACGCTGGTCAAGGACGGCTTCAAGGTCATGGTCTATACCTCGGACGATCCGATCATTGCGAAACAGCTTGAAGAGATTGGCTGCATTGCGGTGATGCCCCTCGCTTCGCTGATCGGTTCCGGCATGGGCATCCTCAATCCCTGGAACCTGCAGATCATCATCGACAACGCGAAAGTGCCGGTGGTGGTGGATGCCGGCGTCGGCACGGCCTCCGATGCCGCCATCGCAATGGAGCTCGGCTGCGACGCGGTGCTGATGAATACCGCTGTGGCCGCTGCGCAACAGCCGGTGCTGATGGCCGAGGCGATGAAAATGGCCGTGCAGGCAGGCCGCGCCGCTTTCCGCGCAGGCCGCATGCCGAAAAAGCTCTACTCCGCCTCGCCAAGCTCCCCGACCGGCAGCCTGATCGGCAAACCCTGATACCGGCAGTTCGTAAGTAGCTGTTTTTATTAATTATTTTTGACCCCCGCACCGCACCCAAGCGCTGAATAAGGACCACATTCCCGGCCTGTTCCCGGTTTTGCGCGCACCGGGGGCGGCCGAGAATCGGCGGCATCTCCTGTACTTGGCGGCCTTCCCGGCCGCGATTGCCCGCTGCCATGAACGCGCCCTTGCCCTCGCCCGACACGCTGCAGGTCGAAGACACCGCAGCGGACGACACGCCACAGCTGCGCGCGATCAAGGAAGCCGTGGCGCGCAGCCGCGCCGAATACCAGACGCGGATCGAAGCCGAGTCGCGGATCGAATGGGAAAGCCGCGGCCGTGCCCAGGCCGAGGCAAGACTTCAGGCAGAAATTGAAGCGCGCGAGGCTGCACGAAGCCGTGCCGAAGCCGACGCAGCCGCCGCACAGGAAGCCCGCCAGCGCGCCGAGGCCGAGCGCAGCGCAGCCGCCCTGCTGGAGCAGCGCCGCGCGGCTGAAGCCGAACGGCTCGCACAGCAGGCAGCCGAGGCCAAGCAGCGCGCGATCGTCGCCGCTGAATCAGCCAGCCAGGCACGTGCCATCGAAGACCACCGCGCCGCCTGCGCAATCGAGGAGCGAGCCCGCCGCGAGGAGGAAGCCGCCGCCGCGGCAGCGGCAAGACTGGAAGCCGAATCGCGCGCGGCCGAAGAGGCTGCGCGGCGCGCGGCCTGCGAGCAGGAGGCCATGGAGCAGGCCCGTGCGCGCGCCGAAGCCGAGCGCCTCGCCCGTCAATTGCAGGAACAGCGCATCAGCGAAGAACAGGCCGCCCTCGCGGCAGCCAAGGAGCGGGCTGCCGCGGAAGCGGAAGCAGCTGACGCGGCCGCAGCGCGCAGCAACGCCGAGGCCGCGCTGGCCGCCGCACTGCAGCGGCTGGCTGCAATCGAGCTTGCGGCATCCACCGCGGCCAGAAGGCGCGAACAGGCGGTGCTTGAGCGCGAACGGCTGGGCGCACTGCAACTGCAGGCAGAAACCGAAGCCGCGGCGCTGGCGGAAACCGAGCGTGACCTTGCCGCAGACAGAGTCAGTGCGAGCCAGCAGCGAAATGCCGCAGCTCAGGCACGCAACGCGGCTGAAGAGCTGGCCATCGCCAGCCTGCGCCAGCGCAGCGCGGCTGATGCGCGCCGCAGCGAGGCCGCCCGCGCACTCGCAACAGCCCATGCCCAACGCGCGCGCAGCAGCGCCGCCGAGGCGGAAATGCTCCAGCGTCGCGGACAGGCGGAAGCCGAGGCCGCATCCGCAGCCAGACACTCCGAAATGCTCGCCCGCGAGGCCGCTGCCGCGGCCGCAGAAGCTGCGCGGCTTGCGCGGGCAAAAGCCGAGCACAATGAGCGCGCCGCCGCATCGGCACGAGATCTGCTTGAAGCCGAATCACGTGCTGAAACCGCCGCCCGGCGCGCCGCCGAGGCAGTTGCCACGGCCGCCAGCGCGGCCCAGGCAAAAACCGCAGCCGATTTCGACCGTGCACTGGTGTTGCGCGGCCGCGCTCGGGAAGAGCGTCGCGCAGCGCGCCTCGCCCGGCATTCACTGTGGCGCCTGCGCTGCCGCCACTGGCTGGTCGGCCCCGCGCCGGCATGGGCGCTGGCAGCCGCAATCGCCGCATGGAGCCTCTCCGGCCTGCTGCTCGCACCGCAGCAGGATCTGCTGCCGCTGCAGCACGCGGCCATGCATCAGGACCTCTTTGGCAACGGCGGCGTAATCTCACTGCGCCTCGATCACGAACTGCAGGACGCCGCAAAACCTGCCGGACGCTGATACCTACGGGGATCGGGTCGCCGTCATTTCCGCTACACTGCGCGGCGATGAACATTGCCCGTCCGATCCGCAGCTTCGTGCTGCGCCAGGGGCGCGTCTCGAACGCCCAGCGCCGCGCCCACGACACCCTGATGCCGACATACGGCACTCCCTATGCCGCTGCGGTCATTGACCTCGATGCGCTGTTCGGGCGCAGTGCCGCACGCGTGCTCGAGATCGGCTGCGGCATGGGCGAAACCACCGTTGCCATTGCCGCCGCGCAACCGCAGACTGATTTCATCGGCATCGAGGTGCATACGCCCGGCGTCGGCAGCCTGCTCAAGCAGATCGAAGCCGCGGGCCTGACCAACCTGCGCGTGATCCAGCACGACGCGGTCGAAGTGCTCGAGCATATGATCCCGCCAGGCTCGCTGGACGGCCTGCACATCTTTTTCCCCGATCCCTGGCCCAAAAAACGCCAGCAGAAGCGCCGCCTGATACAGCCGCCTTTCGTGGCGCTCGCTTCATCGCGCCTCAAGAGCGGCGGTTACCTGCACTGCGCCACCGACTGGCAGGAATATGCCGAGCAGATGCTGGCGGTGCTCGGCGCGGAACCGGCACTGGAAAATACCGCCGCGGATTACGCGCCACGGCCGGATTACCGGCCGCAGACCAAGTTCGAGGCGCGCGGCCTGCGCCTCGGTCACGGCGTATGGGATCTGGTTTTCCGCAAACGCTGAGCACGCCCCCCAAAAAAAACGGCGGCATGAATGCCGCCGTTCTTGCCAACCCGGGCTTGCGGATTACTGGTTGCCGCTGATCTTCGACTCGCGGATCAGATTGCCCCAGAGCTTGCGCTCAGACTGGATGAAGGCACCGAACTGCTCGGGCGTGCTGAACACCGCCTCAATTGCCAGCGTGCCCAGGTTCCTGCGGACTTCTTCGTCACCCAGAGCGCGCTTCAGATCGGCCGAGACCTTGTCCACCATCGCCCGCTGCACGCCGGTGGGGAACAGGATGCCCCACCAGTTGGCCGCGTCAAAGCCCTTGAGCCCCTGCTCCGCCAGCGTCGGCAACTCCGGCGTGAACGGCGTGCGCTGGCCGCTGGTCACCGCCAGCGCCTTGAGTTTGCCGGATTTGATGTTGCCCATAACCGGTGGCGCATCGGAGAACATCATCATGATATGGCCACCCTGGACAGCGGCGATTGAATAGACGCCGCCCTGGAAGGGCACGGTGACGATGTCGACCTTGGCTTCTCGCTTGAACAGTTCGCCTACCAGGTGCGACATGCTGCCAGCCCCGCTGGTTGCATAGGTCAGCGCGCCCGGCTGCTTTCTTGCAAGTGCTACCAGGTCACGCACGTCCCGCACCGGCATGGTCGAGGGCGTGACCAGGATGTTGGCGGCGCGGGTGATCTGGCCCACCGGCACAAAATCCTTGTCGACGTCGTATTTGACCTTGTTCAGCAGCGGATTGGCCAGCACCGGGCCGAAGTTGCCGAGCAGGAAGACATGGCCGTCGGCCGGCTGTTTGGCGGCATATTCCATGCCCACCGCGCCGGCCGCACCGGGACGTGAATCCACCAGCACCTGCTGACCCCAGAGTTCAGTCAGTTTTTTGCCGATGATCCGGGCCATCACATCGGAACTGCCGCCTGCGGGATAGGTGACGACAAAGCGCACGGCACGGGTGGGATAGGCCTGCTGCGCGGCGGCATGTACCGATGCGAACATCGCGGCCGCGCCGGCCAGTACGCCAAGACTGCGGGTGATACGGTTCATCGAGCTCCTCCGATCATGCGGGTCGGCCGTGCGGTAATTGCCGCCGGCAGGTTTGTTCCGGCTTTTTCCCTGCAAAGGCGCCGGCTGTGGCTATTCTAGCCGGCGAAAGCGGAAACGCAACATCCCGTTCAGATGAGGTGGCTGGCGATGTCGATGCCCCAGGCTTCGGGCTTTTCGTAGTGGAGGATGCGGTCTCCGCCGGGACCGGGGCGGGACAGGTCGATGTCCAGCGGCTGCAGCGGCCGTTCGCGCCGGGTGCAGTAGATCGCACGCACCAGCGGCTGCAGCAGGTTGCCCTCGCACTGGCCGATGACGACGGCGAGCCTCC
>Ga0194133_10004147_pt1 | contig 19781 bp, 21 predicted proteins | sample TA2KigOf40mmetaG_FD_155448 | JGI IMG/M metagenome (GOLD analysis project Ga0194133, IMG submission 155448) | Freshwater microbial communities from Lake Tanganyika, Tanzania - TA2015055 Kigoma Offshore 40m | ecosystem: Environmental > Aquatic > Freshwater > Lake | place: Tanzania: Lake...
CTTTGCTTCTGCTGCCGCCTTTGCTTCTGCTGCCGCCTTTGCTTCTGCTGCCGCCTTTGCTTCTGCCGCCGCCTTTGCTTCTGCTGCCGCTTTTGCTTCTGCTGCCGCCTTTGCTTCTGCCGCCGCCTTTGCTTCTGCCGCCGCCTTTGCTTCTGCTGCCGCCTTTGCTTCTGCCGCCGCCTTTGCTTCTGCTGCCGCTTTTTCTTCTGCTGCCGCCCTTGCTTCTGCTGCCGCCTTTGCTTCTGCTGCCACTTTTGTTAAATCTGATTCCTTTTGTGGTATTTTTAAAGTATCAAAAATACTTTTTCTTATTATTTGATTAACTTTTTCTTGCAATGACATGTTAAATATATGATATTGATATATATATTATATATATTTAATTTCTAAAGTGTATAGTATAAAATAAAATAATGTACATTTTATAAACTTTTTGAAACTTTTTTTAAAAATCAAAAATGGACATTCAAAAATGTCCAATTCTCATTTTTAAAAAAGAATCTTGAAAATAAAAAATCTTTTTTTTTTATTTTTTTATTTTTTTCAGTTTAAAAAATATTATTACTATATATGGTCACGTAATTTAATGATGTTATCCGATCGACAGCATAAGCAAAAACCATAAAAAAATGGAAAAAGATCAGAAAAAGTTGGAAAAATCGGACAAAATGAAAAAAGATCCAAAAAAATAGGACAAAAATAGGACGAATAAGATTTGGATAAGACAAAATAGGACCTGGATAAGAACAAAAAAGGACCTGGATAAGATTCTTCCATACATTTTATAAACTTTTTGAAACTTTTTTTTTAAAATCAAAAATGGACATTCAAAAATGTCCAATTCTCATTTTTAAAAAAGAATCTTGAACATAAAAAATCCTGAAAAATTCATTTTTCCCCATTTTATATGTTTCGATATTTTGTTATCATAATCAGTGTCGCATTTGAGTGTTTATAATTTAATGACAGCATAAGCAAAAAACACAAAAAAATGAAAAAAATCGGAAAAAGTTGGAAAAAGTCAGAAAAAGTTGGAAAAGCACAAAAAAAATAGGACAAAAATAGGACGAATAAGATTTGGATAAGATAAAATAGGACCTGGATAAGAACAAAAAAGGACCTGGATAAGATTCTTCCATACATTTTATAAACTGTTTGAAACTTTTTTTTTAAAATCAAAAATGGACATTCAAAAATGTCCAATTCTCATTTTTAAAAAAGAATCTTGAACATAAAAAATCCTAAAAAACTCATTTTTTTTGTATAGTATTAATTTTTAAATACCTTAGCATACTCAATGTCATTTGCGTTTATGTAAAAACGGGTGACAGCATAAGCAAAAAAACACAAAAAAATGAAAAAAATCGGAAAAAATCGGAAAAAGTCGGAAAAAGTTGGAAAAGCACAAAAAAAATAGGACAAAAATAGGACGAATAAGATTTGGATAAGACAAAATAGGACCTGGATAAGAACAAAAAAGGACCTGGATAAGATTCTTCCATACATTTTATAAACTGTTTGAAACTTTTTTTTTAAAATCAAAAATGGACATTCAAAAATGTCCAATTCTCATTTTTAAAAAAGAATCTTGAACATAAAAAATCCTGAAAAATTCGATTTTTATATATAGTAATATTTTTAAATTACCTTAGCATACTCAATGTCATTTGCGTTTATGTAAAAATGGATGACTGCATAAGCAAAAAACATGAAAAAATGGAAAAAGTCAGAAAAGTTCGGAAAAATTCGGACAAAATGGAAAAAAGATTCAAAAAATAGGACAAAAATAGGACGAATAAGATTTGGATAAGACAAAATAGGACCTGGATAAGAACAAAAAAGGACCTGGATAAGATTCTTTTTTTTTACAATGACATAAAGTTAAGATGAAAAATAGGACAAAATAGGACAAAATAGGACAAAATAGGACAAAATAGGACAAAAATAGGAAGTGAAATAATACATGAATAAAACAATATAAGAATATGTAAATAATTAAAATATGTAAAGTATATATACAAAATCTTGACATGCCAAGAGTTAAAATAAATTATGCTGAAATGATATTTTATAAGATTTACTGTTTGTCTCCAAGCATTACCAAAGTATTTGTGGGACACACTACAAATGTAAATCAACGAAAACACATATTGAAAAAACAAACACAGTCTGAGACATATTATTCCGACATGATTGAGTTTATAAAAAATAGCGGAGGGTGGGAGAATTGGAGTTTGCAAATGTTGGAAAAGTATGAATGTAAATCACACATTGACATTATTTTACGAGAGATTTACCACACAGATTTATTGAACAAAAAAAATAATAATGTTGACGCTACAGTAAGTAACCATAAAGGCGATAATAACACGAAAACCAAAACAGTTTCAAAAGACGACTCAACGGTTGATAAAATATTTATATGTAGCCACTGTAACTATCGTTGTTTAAAAAGTAAACACTTTAAACAACATTTAATGACGCGCAAACACATTGAGGAGGTGCAAAACCATGCAACCTCTTCAGCCCCATTACTGAATGACTCGGAAGCCAGTGCGAACGAAGATAAAAAAGAACTTGGGTATATTATGAATGAATCAAACGCTGAAACAAGTGAAAATAAGAATGAATTAATTCTTCAATTATTAAAAGATAATGAGTCGATGAAAATATTTATGAAGGAACAAAACGACATGTTGAAGGAAATGATTGCAAACCATAATACGACAACAACAAATAACATAAGACATAAAAATATCAAACAGAAATTCAATATCAATATATTTTTAAATGAACAATGTAAAGACGCAATAAACATGTGTGATTTTATAAAGTCTCTCAAGGTGACATTTCATGACTTGGAAATCACGAGAGATAAAAGCTTGGAAGAAAGTGTCAGCACAATCATGTTAAGAGGACTCAAAGAACTGGATGTTTACAAGCGTCCAATTCACTGTACCGACCAAAAGAGAGATGTCATGTATATCAAAGATGAAGAAAAATGGGAAAAAGATGATGGTAATGTGAAACTAAAAGAATCGATAGATACTCTTTCAAAAAAACAAATGTATACTTTGAAAGAGCTGAGAGATTCAGATCCAGAAATAAAAACGAATGACGATAAACGCGATAAATTTCTTGTAACAATGAATCATGTTAGCACTCCGATAACAGAGCTGGGTGGAAAAAAAATGATTAAAACAATTGGTAAGGAAATATTTATTGATAAAGATAAAGATATAGATATTTAGATGTTGCACATTCATCATCATCATACTAGTTCTGAGTAACTGTCATTTAACGGTTTGTATCTATTGTATTTTGGCGTCACTTCATGATAGTCTTGGTAATATCTATCTTTTAAGTAGTAACTTCCACATGCACATGCAAATACTAGAATTATACAAACGGTGGTTAAGATGATTTCCATTTTGGCTCGTGTTTGGTCGATTGTAATGAATAGAATCATTTGTTTAATATTTTTATATTATATATTCATTATTCGTTATATTGTAGAACCATACCAAAATATTCTGCTAATTGTTCCATTGTTTTTAATATTATTAAAAACAATAATATTATAAAAATATAAATAAAATGGAAAATATAATTCATTTGATGCCTAAAAGTGAAGAATTTGATATTACAAATATCAACAAAGATGAGACAGAAGATGATATGACAGAAGAAGAAATAAAAAAATATAAAAAAAATTATCCACAACAAGACGAAGAAATAATAAAAACAGAAATACCACCTTCTAATTGGGGTCCTGAATATTGGAAAATATTAGAAAAAATTATAAAAGGACAAAAAAAAGAAGAAATTGATATTGACAATTTTTATAAATAAATATCAATTTTTTAATTTAAACATTCATTTATTCATGTTATTCAATAATTAATATTTCAAACGTAATAAAAAGATATAATACCTATTATATATATACACACACACACAGTATTAACAAAAAAATTGGTGTAATGTCTGGTGCTGCTTCAGATGCGAATACAAAAGAACAACTTATCAAGTATGTTAAAGGGTGGATACAGATGGACAACGAAATAAAAGAGTTTCAAAAAGGAATCAAGGAGAGAAGGGATAAAAAGAAGGAAGTCACTGATAAATTATTGCATATTATGAAAGATAATGAAATCGATTGTTTTGATATAAATGGAGGACAACTTGTTTATTCAACTACTAAAGTAAAGGCGCCCTTGAATAAAAATACGCTCATGACCGCATTATTTAAATACTATCAGAATGACCAAAATGAAGCACAAAAACTCGTAGAGTTTCTTATGGAAACGAGAGAAGAAAAACTAAAAGAATCTATACGCAGAAAAATGTTTAAAAATTGAATTGAAAATGAATTAATGTATTAAAATAAAAAAGTATTAATTAAATAATATTATTTATATTATAGATTATATTATTTATATAGGTAGATAGGTCTGAAATGTTACCTGGAAAGTCTTCAAGAAAAATAGATTTTAAAAAGAAAAAAAGTATCTGTAACGATGGTACGTCGCTGTTTCAGTCGTTGCAGTACAATTTAGATAAACTTAATGATGCGGGAGTATATGAGTTTTCAAGTGCAAGTGATAACAGCATCAATGACAGTGACAGTGACAGCGACACTCGAGGCAGCAGGAGCAGTAGCAGCGACAGTTGTGAAATTTATCCTTTTGCGTCTGCGCTCAAAATGGATATTGATGAAGTTGAAATTGATGTGGATTCATCTCCTGCGTCTGCGTCTGCGTCCGGCGAAGAAGTAAAAATTAACATTTGCATTTACCAAATAAACATTACATGCGAAGTACCATTTATTCAATATCTTTTGGAAAACAAATATAATCAAGATGTAAAAAAACAACAATTCGAGTTTCCAAGTATAGACTATATTCCATCAAAACGAACCGTCCTGAACCAAGCAAAACAATACGTAGGTAGCATTTTAGATAAAGAAGATGTTGTAAAATATAGAGGGTATTTGAATAAAGGAAATAATTACTATTTATTTTTTCATAAATATTTTAGAAAACTTAATTTTCCAACAAAAATGTCTATGGCGGACACGTTATGGTGGACAGTTGTGAGTGAAATTGTAAATTTTAAAAAGGTTCTTTATGTCGACGTTGACAAGAGCGTTACTTTTTTTTTTATAAAACACCCTGGAATAATGCGATTGTATGATTGTAAAATGAGAGTGTTAGAAACGCCGGTAATATGTTACTATGGAGACCAGTATCAAAAAATCACATATTTAGCTTTTTTTGGTTTATTAAAAGCACCTCTGAAGAGTTCATTTGGACCGTTTTATGTCGGAACAAACTTTTTATCGTCTATGAAATACGCATGCTACACGCATGACAATAAGCCGTTTGAGTTGTATGACGGAACTGCGCTGACAAATGGAAAATACGGCAAATATGTCGAAGGTGGCGTTTTGAGGTCGGTATTGTTTGTGGGGAAAATGAATGTGTTTTTAAAGTCGGGTATTCCTGATAATTCGCAAATCTCTCAAGAAGTGGCAAAAACAGACGAGGTTGTTCGTAAGTTGTTGCCACTTCGAGACTCCAATGGAAATTGGACGGTCAATTATGACACAGCATACAGCGGGTTGTATTTTATAAATGTCGACGGTGCTGACGGTGGTGGTGACGGCGATAATGTAAAGAACAATGTTGCTGTAAACACAGTAGAATGGTTTTTTAAAGACTATAATCATTCTTCTATTTTATCTTATCATATGGTTGAAACAGAAACAATTCCTGATAAATATGACGTGGATTTTGTTGACTACCATATAAAGTAATGTGTATTTCACGTGATTTTTTAATAAAAAAATTATATTGTACTAGTATAACAAAGTATAAAGAATTTTAATTTAATGTCTGTGTCTTTGAAATTGAAAATAATTGTAATATGTGCTGCAATCGGTTTCGATTATATTGTAACAACTATGATGAATTTTTTAGGAATAGACCCTAGTCTGTATGCAAACTACTTGACATTTTGGAATGCTTTGGTGATATTTTGGGTAGTGCTTCCATCAAGGATTGAGTCTCCACTTGACAACATTTGAATTATGATGCAATAATAAAATAATATTATTATATTATTTTATTACTAATATATTATTATAAGTATACATTGTATCCATTAATGGAACCAATACATTATAATCGTGATTTAGAACAACTTTTAGCTCAATCTGCGGAAGAATGTGAGAGTTTGGGAATTCTGCATCTCGCATCATATGAAAAATACAATATGCTTTCTAATTATATAAATATTCCGGTAATTATTCTAAGTAGTGGAATAGGATTTATAACAGGCATTGATCTGAATTATGATAAAATGAATATTATACTAGGAATTGGAAGCGTGTTTGTTGGAATTATCAAGTCCATTGACTCTTATTTTCAGTTAGGAAAACGCGCCGAAGCACATAGATTGTGTGCTTTACAATACACACAAATTAACAAGAAAATACAAATTGAACTTTCATTGTGCAGAGAGCAACGACAAACTGCAAAAGATATGCTTTCAATTATAAAAACCGACATAAAAAATTTGCAGGACATTAGCCCAATTATTGACAGAGAAATCATAGCACAATACAACTCGAAATATGGAAAATACAATAATGTGAAAAAACCGAATTTTGTAAATGGGCTGAGTGAAGTTAAAATAAATATTAATTCATTAGAAGATGAGGCGCTAGCATCTTTATCACATTCTATTCGAGGAAACAACAGCATAACGGGTGGCGGTGGTGGCAGAGGTGGCGGCAATAACCATTTTGACTTTTCAAACATCCAGTTAGAAACGAAAACGCGCACGCCTTCTTCTCCTCTTAGTGTAAATGCAAACTTTACATACGACACACCGACGATTCATGGTAATGATAAAAAACAAAATAGTTTGTTGCCAAATTCGAATAGTGAAAATAATATAAACTTGGTTATAGATGTTCCTCTTTCAAACAAAAATCAAAATTCAAATACTAATGACACTTTACAGCTACCTAACCTTAACAACTTGAATTTAACTTCGCCAAGTGTTTTGAGTAATCAACTTGATTTGAATAGTCCTAATAATGCTAATGCTGATGACGTTGATGGAAGTCTGATGTAAGTTTTTGTAACAGAGTATTTAATATTGAAGGAGTAATTGTGATTATATTATTTAAAAAATTGAAATAAATATAATCATTTAGATAAAACCAATAAGTCAATAAGACAAGACAAAATGGAACGTCGAATTGCAGGGAAAATAGATGGATACACAATTGGTTTTAAAGATTACGTTTCTTCAAAAGTGCGTGAATTGAATGCCGGGGTTGCATCCATTCTTACAAAACAGCAGCAGTCGTCAGACGATAATAAAGATCAGTCGCAACAACAACAGCAACAGGTGGACGCGTTGTGCAAGCAACTTATCTCATCTGTCTATGACTATGAAAAGTTGAAGCTTACAAAAGAAGATTTTATGAAACGAAAACGTGTAAAGAATATTGTTCCTTCTCAACAAAGGTGTCATGCAAAACGCGCAAACGGAGAACAGTGTACTAGAAAGAAAAAGATGGGTTGCGACTACTGCGGAACACACAACAAAGGGTCGCCAAGTAGTATAATAGACCATGAAACAAATGGAGACAGTTCAGTCAGTAAAGTGTCACAACAAAGTGTAAATGTTTGGGTTCAAAATATTAAAGGAATCGAATACTTTATAGACTCAAACAACAATGTTTACAAACATGAAGATGTCATTGAAAATATACCAAACCCACAAGTGATTGCAAAGTGTTTAAAAAATGAGTCATCTGGACAGTATTCTATTGAATTTATTTGAGTACACAGTTTCGATTTAGTAATAACATTTGGAATAATATAAATTATTTTGAAATATTATATAGGTATAATGTATAGTGACCGAATCTATAAAAAGCGTATCGAAAAATTTGATGTTTAATTTTTCATTTAATACAGGAACAAGCGGTGGTGTTGGAACAATGCAGAGCTTATTTACAAATAATGCACAAGTGTATTATAAACCACACAGTTTAGCAGTGGGTGGAACAGGCACTGTAGTAAATTCTAGACATAAAGCTCGGAAAACATAGTAATGCAATATTTTTTAGTTCCACCACCATTTATAAAAATATATAATAAGTAATGTTATAATGATTAGATTTATTGAAACGTGGTTATGCGTTTCAATATCATCCAAGTTGTATTTAGTATCGAAAATAATGTCGGCAATGTCAATGCCATAGTTTGTACTATCGTCAATGTGGTGGTCGCGATGTGTTGATGGTTTTAAATAAACGTAGTTTATGTTGTGTGTTGTTGCATACATGAACGCCCACAATAATATTACTCTGTAATCAATAAAATAGTCAACAAGTTTTACAAAAATAATAACTGCTCCTCCTTGTGTGATAACATTGTTGAAAAATTCATATAATATATTTACAGGCTTTTTATTTATGGTTGTGTCGTGATGTGTTATTGAATGAAAATCCAAAAAACTGCAAAATTTTAATATACAATTGTCAATATAAGGATTAATATTATTTTTTTTAAATTTATTATACATATTCGTAAAGTTTATATGATGCGAAATGCGATGAGTTATATGTCCTAAAATTAATACAAAAATATATGAGACGACTAATAATATGTATGATGTATTTTGCGGATTACTCTGTTTAAACATGAAAAAGCACAAAAGTAAAGTTAAATAAAACCACTTGTTTTTTTTTAAACTTTCTTTAAATGCAAAATTTAATTTATTTTTGTGCATTTGATCCGTATCCGCATTTATAGAATTGGTATTTGTATCATTTGTATTACTATGGTCCATGGTAATGACGCGGGTCGGGTTGATTGGGTTGTCATTGTCATTATATTTAGTATTTTTTGTTTTTAATTTTTTATTTTTATTTTTTTTTATTTCTTGTTTATGATGCACTGTATTTTTTAAATCGTTCATTCGTATAAAATCTCTTGTTGTGTTGTTGTATTAATATAAGTAAAAGTATAAGGTGTATTATTAATATACGGTATGGTTTTTTTATCAAAAGAAAAACGAAATAAAATTGTTGACAAAATAAAAGATGACTGTAAAAAATATAAATTGTCTGAAAAGTCGCTTGGAATTATGATGCGGTCATTTCACACAAGCACTCCAGTATCATTTTTTATTCTCTCGTTGTTTGCGCCGCGGTATGTTGTAAATTGTGTTGTTGCATTGTTAGTTGTTGTATTTTTCATGTTTTTTATTTTTGATGGGTGTATTTTAAGTATGATTGAAAATAAAATATGCAATGATGACTTTACAATTGCAGATCCATTTTTAGAAGTGTTGGAATGGGAAAAGAGTTCAAAAAATAGATTCAATATATCATGTATAATTGGTGGCTCTTTTTATGTATTGATTGCATTAATATACTATATTCGATTTTATAGTTAGTTTTATATTTTTTAATTAATTTTAGTGTCAACATAATAAAGATATTAAAAGAATAATATTTATTATTATATACACAAAAATACATACATAGGCGGTGCATATGAGCACAACAGTAATGAGTGTAACAAGTATGAAGATGGAGACTGACACAGTTTTTTGTATGATTTGTATAGCAGCATTTATTGGGTACACCTTGGGTTTGAAACATGCGTCGGCGGGGGTGGGCGCGGGCGCGGGTGTAAGTAGCGCAATGAAAGCGCAGGAAAGTAAAAAAAAGGTTAATAAGTTTACTCAAACAAATATAAATTTAAGTGACTTGAGGAAATTGTTCACTGCAAATAATTTAATTCATATTGATAGTCCAATTCTTGCACACACAGAGATGCATCCAGTTGTGGTTGAAAAAGTCCCGACAACTCATGATATGGCGGGCAATGATGATGTGACGGGCAATGATGATGTAACGGGCACTTCAAATAGTAAGCAAGCACGTGACACAAGTGAAACAACACCAAATGTTGAAAGTAAAGATGAAAAAAATAAAGTGATACTAAATAATTCTGAAGAAGATTATGAAGTTATTTTGGAAAATATTAAAAAAGTTGATGTAAAAAAACCACAGTATTATTTTGGATGGTTTGACTCAATATTCTAGAAAGAAGAAAAGAGATGTGATAGTGATATGTGAAAATAAGGTGATAATAAGAGAGAATGAATGCTGGTGGTAGTGGTGTGGTAGTGGTAGTGGTATGTTTCGATCCTAGGTGCTCCCCGTTATGATCGTGAAACCATGTTTAAATCGGACTATATGAGTGATAGTGATAGTGATAGTGATAGTGATGTATGTTGCAAGAGACGGTTTTTTAGGCGCTCTACACCGGCTAATATTAGAGAAAAATTGCAGGGAACATGGCAGGATTGGATTCGTTCGAACTTTTTGCATTTAAATTTATGGGGAAGTTGTTTTCCAAAGAGAACCTAGGGTTCTCCTTTAACCTCTTATTTTTAGAAGGAGGGGTCATAGGGGAACCTTGGTTTCCCTACTCATTTCTGACAATAACACTCATTTCTGAACTTTTGAATAAGGGGGTATGATGTTGTAATGCATTGATCGGGTTACACCCTTTGAATATAATGATAAAGTATTAAATATAAATGATATACGAGGCTTATCTAATCCTCAAAAATGAAGCGAATCGCCTCATGAATATAATGTTCATCATCATCATTATCGTTGTGAGTTTCTCTTATTCTATGATTTGCATGTACTAGTTCTTCTTCTTCTTCAATTCCTTCAATAATGTCGAAATTATCCTCGTGTCGTTCCAATACTTTTGCTCCATAAAGCAATCTTATTCCCAAATTTTCCACATCAAATAATACTGAACTTGTGCAGTTTAATTCCAGATCATTCCAATCCAATACGATATTATTTTTAATATTATATTGTATTTTTTCAAGCATGTCTCGAACGTCATGTTTTATCATGGATCGAGTATGGCTTTCATACATTACGCGGTCCAATAAGCCGACTCCTGCTATATGACTTAATTTTTCTGGGTAGTTTTCACTACTCATTTTTTTATCAATCGGCGCACGACATAATGGACAACTGTTTTTTTGTTTCATTTGAGGAATCATACAAGTAAAACAGAATTCATGTCCACATTCGAGAAATATTTTATTTATATTTTTTGGTTTTGATGCAAAAGATTCAAGACAAATAGAGCAACAATCATATTCTTGTTCTGACATTTGTATAGCCAATATTTCTGTCCATGTAAAAAAATAAACGGTTGGTATTATTTTTCAATTTTTTTCTATTTTGTATTATTCTCTCTTCTCTCTAAAAACAATAATGAAAAGTGAATAAAATAAAATCAGAGTCTCAAAATAGATCCATGAATGATTTATAAAAGTTTTACATTTCGATAGTTAGAGAGAAGAGAGAAAAATAAATATATTTATCTTGTCCGCAAATTCACCCGCAAATTCACCCGCAAATTCACCCGCAAATTCACCCGCAAATTCACCCGCAAATTCACCCGCAAATTCACACAAGATTTGTTCAAAAACTTATTCATGATACGGGCAAGGGGTAAGAGGGGACACTTTGAACAAAAAATAACAATACAGTAAAAATATAAATTGAATTTTTTTTATAATATTGTTTAAATAATAAGATCGATCCATCATCTATTATACGTTCACAAATATGGCCTTTCCTGCTTACCGGGTAAAAATGACTCCGACTGATGATGCGCATGTTGAAATATTTGTTGGCGGACGTTCGGGTTCGGGAACAGATGTGAAAATGCTCACGGAAGGTGAGGCAAATACATTACGAGAAATGATCAAAGGTGAATTGGGAAAAACGGTGGGAAAAGTTGGTGCTTTGGACGGAGAACAATACGAGATCATGACAACCTTTCCAAACATTCACAGTATATATACATTTGTGCGTGGTCTTGAGAGTGAATCGGTATTATTCGAAACTTACTTTACTAACAAATACAGCAAAAAAAAAGGCAAAAACAACAACGAGTTCAACGACGACAAAGTATCAGTGTTCTTCGGCAATGGCAACGTGTGACGGACTGTATCCTCCTCCTCCCTCCCTCCCATGTAAATTGGAATTGTGGAATTGGATCTAATGTTGAACTAAAAAAAATAAAAAATAAAAATAAAAATGATAATAAAAAATGTAGATTGATTTTTTTTTATCATTTATAAAAACATGTAGTGTTAACATTAGATTCAGAACAAGTCATGACAACAACCAAGCCGACTGCGTTTCGCAGCATGTCCCCTCCCTGAATACCACTGAATACCACTCATTCCTGACTTTATCACTCATTTCTGAACTTTCAAATAATAACAAAAATCAACCACAAATTGTACCCAATTATCACTTTATCACTCATTCCTCACTTTATCACTCATTTCTGAATTTTTCAATAATAGGGTTAATAGGAGGCATAAATCATAATCTCAGGGTTAAAAACCAAGGGTTTACTAAACCCGCAGGGTTTAGGGTTGGCTTCGCCAGTACACATTTAATCGGATGATAAATCAATGCCGATTCCGATTCTTTTTCTTATTCTTTTTCTTTTTATTTCATTAAACGAATGAATTATCTCTCTTCTCTCTACAAAACAAATCATAAACTATCTTTTTTATAAAAACCACTGATATGAATACTCGCGTAATATCAATAAATGATTTCAAAGTTTCGTCTATCTAAATTGAATGACAATAAAAATATAATTCCACATCCACATATAACACAACCACATATAATTTAAATATTAATTATATATTTAAATGATCTGCGCATTGACTGACTATAATTCTTTTTCTTTTTCTTTTTCTTTTTCTTTTTCTTTTTCTTTTTCTTTTTATTTGATGAATTATCACTCTTCTCTCTATGAATCAAATCATAAACTATCTTTTTACAAGAAAATCCACAAATAAAACTTGCGCTTAATCTTGATTTGATTTTACAACTTCATTGTAATCCAACTGGTTATTCAGACATTTTACCATGATAGAGCCAGTTTTTTCGAATAAACACGGTACAATGCCATGAACCATGAATATAATCGAGCATTCAAGCGCTTGAATGCTGTAACAGCACGCGTGTTTCAAGTGTTGAAAGTAAGTCATATTTTGCTCTTCTGGATGTTTTACAAAAACGTAATTAAAAAAACGTTTCGACCACGAACAAAAAGCATTCGACATTTATTTATAATTATTATAATAAATAAATATTAATAAATAAACATAATAAAAAAAATGAATTGACTTATTATAAATCTTTTTTTTTCTTTTTATTTAATTGAATTATCTCTCTTCTCTCAACAAATCAAATCATAAACTATCTTTTTACAAAAAAAACACCGAGTAAAACTTGCGCTTCATCATGATTTTTTTCAATCTTCATGATGGTTTATTTATTCATTAAGTAAAAATAAAACTAACATTAGTGGCTCCAAAAAATGAATTTGGACTGCTGATTGGTATACCTAGGTTAGCTGCTGTTGTTGTGGATATAGTAACGGGTCCATTATTTGTCAATCCGGAACTTGAGAACGCATTACTGCCAATACTCTGAACTGAATTAGGAATTGTAATAGATGTCAATGCGGGACAACTTGAGAACGCATAATCACCAATACTCGTAACTGAACTGCCAAGTGTAACAGATGACAATGCGCCACATGATTTGAACGCATAACCACCAATACTCGTAACTGAATTTGGAATTGTAATAGTTATTAATCCGGAACTTAAGAACGCATTACTGCCAATACTCGTAACTAAACTGGGAATTGTAATAGATGTCAATGCGAAACATGACTCGAATAGACCATCACTAATACTCGTAATTGAAGTGGGAAGCGTAATAGATGGCAAATTAAAAGAATTGGAGAAAGCAGATTCACCAATACTTATAACTGAATTCGGAATTGTAACAGATATCAATGCGAAACATGAACTTAACACACTAACACCAATACTCGTAACTGAACTTCCAATTGTAACAGATGTTAATAACGGTGAAGCGAAGAACGCTAAATCACCAATACTCGTAACTGAACTGCCAATTGTAACTTGAGTTAACTGATTATTGTTGGGCACTGTAACTGAAGGGATAAAAGTTACATTGGCTTCGTAAGAATTAAAACTGGTATTTGTATAAACTACTCCGCCCCAAACGATATTAGCTCCTTGATTTGTAGCATACACAAGCACGGTGGGAGGAGGAGGAGAAGGACAAAAAATCGGACCTTCTGACTGAGACGCTATCTGCTGTTTGCAACCGAGGGTAAAATTCGACATAGGGAAAGAAAACCCGCGGTACTGGTCGCTGTTAATAATTTGTTGTGCGTAAAACTGGCTGTGACCCGTGATGCCTGCGGGCCCGGACGGTCCAGTCGCCCCCTTGAAATTGATATCGACAAAGTTCAAATACGACTCGGATAAAGCGCACGGGTTGCTATAATAACAGTGATTGGGGTCAATAAAAATATTTTGGTTTGAGCCGATAGTGCCAGTTGGCCCAGTAACTCCAATGGAGTTTCCGGTGTAAGAACCTGGACCTGTAAATCCGGTGGTTGTCAAGTCGTATGTTAAGACCGAGTTGACGCACCCGGTGGGACCAGTGACGCTAAAAACAGAACCATTAAACTGGTGATAATTTCCAACATACATTTCTCCATTTGCGAAATTATTAGCATAATAATTATAGGTTAGATTGGTAAGCGGGAGCTGATTCAAGAGGACCTTTCCTTGCGTGATGTCGAGCAAGTCCTTATAACTTGCGCTAGCCACGAGTGTTGGATCGGTGTAAATATGTTTTTTGGCAATTTCGAATGGTCCGTTATATGTTTTATAGCGGTTGCTTCCTGGTGTTGCGAGCGAGTTTGACAATTCGACGGTTCCTGCATACACTGTTTTTGAGCGGAGCTGACTTGTTCTCTCGCTTGAGCTGAGGTTGGGTGTTGGTTTTTTGAAGACGTGTTTCATTCCATGTAAAACCATTTTACTATATGGAAATTATATGTATTGTATAAAATGTATATAATATACATATAAAAATAAATACATTTATTAAATGCGTTAGATAAAATAAAACAAATTCCTAAAACCACAGCGAGCGCGATTATTATATTTCAGTGCGGCTGCCCTAACCGCCATAAACGCATTCGAAAATGAGTTCCATGTTCCAGTCCATATTGTTCAAGTCGATAATTCGTCCAAAGTTATCGATCAGCGTTATATGGAGTTTTTGAATGTTTACTGGTCCGAAGAAGTTGCGCTGCCTGTTGAGCTGGGTGCTTGAAGCCTCGCTAATCTCCCGTAAAAGTCCCACGTTGACTCTTGTAATAATATTTTTGATTGCGAATGAATCGGAAAACACGGCAGAATAATAATCATTTACACTGTTATTGTAGTCATCAACTGCGACAAAAATGTAACTGGCTGCCTTGAATGCGGCAAGCGCCTCGGAAACTACGGAGCCAAAATTTCCGGTTCCGTTGTTATTTGAAATGTATTGGGCATTTCTGAATCCCAAGCTCCAGCCCAAGAATGATAAAAGTGGTGACTCGTAATTTAGGTTTCCGTTGCTTCTGACGTTGGTGATGACTTTAAAGTTAATTGCAGGAGCGCCAAGAGGCTGCGAAAAAACGCTTTTACCACTTATTTGGTCAATATGGTAATTTAAAATTCCGCTCAAGCCAAGTCCGCTATTTCCGCCGCCAACGCTAACCGTGTTTGATAGTAAAATGGTGTTAATTGTTTTTTCAATAGAAGCGGAAGCAAGAATGTTTGTGGAGTCAGCGGTTGTGTAATAGTTTCCGTCGGGAATGACAATGGTTAAAGTGTCTGTATAGATTGGTTGTGGTGTTGTATAGTTCCCCCATACAATTTGAATTGCATTGTTTCCGTTGAGTTCGATTACCGAATAAATTGCATAAAACGGAATTTCGATTGAACCGACGCGGTAGGATATGACATTGTCTATTCTTGCCGGCAACGTAACATGCAAGTCGGTGCTTTTTGAGTTAAAGTAATTGGGTCTGAACCTGGAGTCAATGTTGACGGATGAAACAACCGTCGAATACTTGACCGGGTTTATTTTTCCTGGAGGCGCGCCGTAGTCTCCAACTTTTAGACCGCCGACACTGTTGTAATCTTTCAACGGCGTCATGCGGTAAGCGTCTGCAATGACGAAGTGGCCGTCTGCTGAAGAACCAGGAATAATTGTGTTATTTGGAAAATGTTGCGACGAGTCAAAATAATTTTCAGAAAATTTTGTTTCATTTGCCTTTACATTAGATTTTGCATTTGATGCCGCCGCTGAAATCAAACATTTTGATGCCGCGTCTAGAAAATCGCTGAGCTGGGACTGCATTTGAATGCTGTCTGTTGCGGATGCGAGTTGAATGCAAAGTTTCTGTTTACTAGATATGATATCATTGATAGTGTAATTATTTTGCAGACCTAGTAGCTGTTCTAATTCTTCGTTTGAATAATTTTGAACATTAAAGTCAAAACTTGAAGTTGTCATGTGAAAGTGGAGAGAATGGAAATAACTTGTGAATTTGAGTATATAATTAAATATATAAATTAAATGTATAATTTAAATGTATAAACCCAATATGAAATATAATATATCCTTAATCCTTTAATTAATCTTTATAATATGGAACAATGAAACCCAGAATGTTTGTGGGAATTTGAAGAAGAGTCATGACAACAATTTCGCGGAGTTTTTATTAAAGGACATGATGGATCAAAACTTGAATCATTTTTTGAATCATTATTGTTATTATAGTTATTTGGTTTAAAATACTTTGATGTTCCATTTATTCCAGCGCATCGAATGTCTGCAATTGGATTGGAGCTGTAGAAGTGGGGTTTAACCATGGAGTCGTAGATAAATTGCAAAAACGATGTGATTGCGGAATGCAAGTCGGACGATTTTGCGCAAGTTGCGCAGTTATAAACAGTGATTTTCTGCTGCTCTTGCCGCTGCTCTTGCCGCTGCTCTTGCCGCCGTTCGTTCCGCTGGTCGTGGCGGTGCTGTTGAAACACGCTGTGGATGTCGTATGTGGCTGCTGCCGCTGCTGCATTATTAGAGTTGAGTTTATCGTCAACGTAGACTTTATCTAGGCACGAAACTTCGGCGTATCTGATATGTTCATCTGGAAAACTAGTGGACAACTCATGTTGTATTTGGATGCGAGTTTTTTTGAGTGTGCGTTTGTCGAGCTTGTTTCCGATGACTAAAATGGGGTGTTTGTGACTGCAAATATTTTGTTGTAGTATGCGATAAATGTAAGAGTACAACTCGGTGTACGTTTTTTCATTTGACAAATCAAAAACCACAATGGCTGCTGCGATGCTTTTATAATAGGAAAAAGCAATACCTTGATAATTTGGCGAACCCGATGTGTCCCAAAAACAACATTTTACATAATCATAATTTTTTACGCGTGAAGATGTGGCGGCGGTGTTGTTGTCAACGATGCCAATGGCATCGACAATGTTATGGGGGTCAACGGCGTCGGGGGAGAGAGCAACCATTCGGGATTGAAAGTCAATGCCAATAGTTGAGCCGGAATTTGAAAAAGTTGGCATGAGAGTGTAGTGATTAAGGATTGTTGTTTTGCCGACATTTTTGTCTCCAACTACGATAATTTTAAACGTAAGATGCGATAATGACATGATTATTTAAACAGAAATAAGAAAAAAAAGAAATGAGGGGGATAATTTATTGAATTATGAGAACGACAAATGACACATATATAAACATATATAAAATAATAATAGGGATGTAACATCATTATTATTATATTATTTTTATTATTTATTATTTATTTTCATTCCTTCACTCCTTATCCTCTCCTTCTCTCTTTTTCCAAGAACAACATTTTTTATTTTATTTTGTTTTGTTTTGCACGACGCCGAGATTCACCTTCCGCAACTTTTACATCCAGTATTTTTCATTTTCATAATGGAGTCGAGATTTTTCAAATTAAACATTTTTCCTGAGGAAAAATTTTTGCTGCTTTTGCTGCCGGTCAAAACAGGAGTTGGTTTTGTAGGTTTTGTAGCTGATGGCGACGGTGTGGCTTTAACTAAGCCAAACATTTTCATTTTAATCATGACAAGTATACAAGTATATATATTGATAAAAGATAAAAATACAATGCGAAAATGCGAAAATGCGAAAATGCTATGAAAAATAGCTATGAAAAATAATTTTTTATAAAATCTGCATCATAAAAAGTGTCAATATATTTTTCCTTTTTTTTTTGTTTATATTTTTTTCTTTGTTCTTGTGTTTGTTCTTGTTCTTGTTTCTTTTCTTGAACCTGTTTTGAATTGCTAAACATAACTGTTATTTAATTAATAATAGTATTTAAAATAATTAAAAAAATAAAAATAAATATATTTTGAATATAATAAATTATATTGTTTAAGTTTGATCAATTATAGTTATTATATTACGAAATAAATGTTTTTTCAGATATTTTCATGAGTCCATATGGAACATTAATAATAAACTGTCCTAAAAATTGAGGAAGAATAAATTGAAGTTTCATTGTTAATGTAATAAAAAATTGAACAATTGTGAGAAACCAATAAAGTACTGGTTCAATTGTAACAATAAGTGATGCCCACATTTTTGAAATTTGTATTTTTTCTTTATATGCCGGATTCCATAATTTTGAATGTATAAAATCAAACATTACCGTTCCATAATAACTTTGTAAAAGAGAAGAAAAAAATGAAACAATATAAACAAGAATTACCTTTTTCCATGTATCTACTTTCATACCCAAAAATTTTATAGATGGATCTGGACCAAATTTTGTAAAATCTTTAAATGCACCTTCTTCATCTAAAAATATTAAGTATCCAATAATAAAACAAATAAATATTGTAAATGCAAGTCGTGGTTCAAATAAATAGTCTCTTAATTTATAAAACATGGATAGTAATTATTTATATATAAATATAATTATATAATGTTTAAGATTGATTGCCTATTAAATGCCTCATTTACAGTTAGAATCATCTTTAGTTGAAAAAATACATAAAAAAATAGACAATAATAATAATATAAATAATATAAGAAGTGAAATGAATAAAGAAGAACAACAGCAAGAACAAGAGAAAGAGCAACCAGAAGGTGAGAATGTGGTAATAAAAAAAGATGATGATGATAAAAAACAAAAAGAACAAAATCAAGATCAAAACCAAAACGATGACAACAACAGCAAAGAAGACGAAGAAGAAGACGAAGGTGAAGAAGACAGCGACGAAGACGAAGAAGACGAAGAAGACGAAGAAGAAGACGAAGAAGACGATGATGACGAAGATGACGAAGAAGATGACGAAGAAGATGACGAAGAAGATGAAGATGACGAAGAAGATGACGAAGAAGATGAAGACGAAGAAGAAGATGATGACGATGACAGCGAAGATGAAGAAGATGACGATGACAGCGAAGAAGATGGCAGCGACGATGAAGAAGATGAAGAAGATGACGATGACAGCGAAGAAGATGGCAGCGACGATGAAGAAGATGAAGAAGATGACGATGACAGCGAAGAAGATGGCAGCGACGATGACGACAATAGCGAAGAAGAAGAAGAAGAAGAAGGAGAAAACAACGAAGAAAACAACGAAGAAAACAACGAAGAAAACAACGAAGAAAACAACGAAGAAAACAACGAAGAAAACAACGAAGAAAACAACGAAGAAAACAACGAAGAAAACAA
>Ga0194133_10004153_pt1 | contig 19758 bp, 10 predicted proteins | sample TA2KigOf40mmetaG_FD_155448 | JGI IMG/M metagenome (GOLD analysis project Ga0194133, IMG submission 155448) | Freshwater microbial communities from Lake Tanganyika, Tanzania - TA2015055 Kigoma Offshore 40m | ecosystem: Environmental > Aquatic > Freshwater > Lake | place: Tanzania: Lake...
TCTGAGGTATTTTTTTTTGAAAATCAGAATATTTTGAAGGACAATGTGGACGAGATCTACAAAGTAGATTTCGAATTTTATACCAACCAACCAACAACCAAATTGACTATACATTTTTAGAGGACATTTCAGATACATTAAATGGTCGATAAAATCTGTAACCACAACTTTCTCATTTTAATCATCCATCACTGTGGGTTAAAAAAGTGTCTCCATCTATGACAAAATCTGCCAGTGAAAATTATCCAAGCTTCATAAAAAAAATTTTTTTCATTCATATTTGAACATTGTCATCTGCTGTACATGAAATTGATCAAACAAGTTTTTCTATGCACAAAATTATATTATTGTTAAATCTGCTAATTAAGAACTTTAATAATGGCGTGTGGGACATAGATTTTCCTGATGAATGCAAGTAAAAATTCTCCCACATTTTTTGAGAAAATTTAAACCAGTTTTAAACACGTGCACAAAACTATAACGACAGTTGGCCAAAAACTAAAATCTACTTCCGTTTATGAAAAAAAAGTTCATGTTGAACGGGAAAAAATTGAATCAAAGGAAGTGGCTGTAATACAAATTTGAAAACTTTCCTTGTTTTATTTTTTTTTAACCAGCTTCGTAATTTAATCTGACTGACACAAAATGTTTTTTTTTGTAGAAACGCAGGGAGGAAGTTTTTCATTGCTGAACATGATTTAATTAAAAATAACTTGGGGTTCGACTTTGCTATAGTTATTGACATGATGAAAAAGTTGTTTGTTCAAAACATTTGTGAAACGTCAGAAATAAAATTAGTTTTTTTTGACTGGAACAACATTCTTTTCTGCTGGTAGTTCAGGTGCAACGACACATTTTATTTCATGGATGTCTAAGTAATCAATTGAACAAAAACATCATAAAGTTGAACTACTTGCCCCTTTTCCATGCTTTTCTGTTTTCAAGTTTTATTCAATAGTTTTGGGGTCATGAGAAATATGATTTTCCTTGTCAGTCATTGAATCAATTAAAATGAATTGAAATTCAAAGGATAAAATTTTGCACAAAAAGTTTTTTTTGTGAATACTTTGAAAACTTATTAGCTTATAAGCAAACCTTTTCATTCGTTGAAAATGAAAAATAGAGTCTTAGGAATGCTTTATAATGATAATTAATAGGCTGTTGTAAATGTTTTTGATGCAAGATTGTGGTCAATTCTTGACATTTAAAGAGCTTCTTGGATTGGTTGAATAATTATTATCATTAGTTGGTTTTGGAAGGCAACAAAGCTGAGATTTCTTGCTCTAAAAATAGCTTTTATTCAGAACTGATTTTTCAATTTTTTATTGTACGATTTGCATTCTTTAGGCTCTCTTGAAGTAATCATTTTTTAGGTAGGTTACCCCGATCAGGAGTAAAATCTGGGCACAACCTATTTGATCACCCTGGCACCTTATTCTTATTGAATGCATGAGAAGTATTCAATTTACAATAATCCTATTAAGCAATCTTTGGAGTTCTTTTTCAGCCATTCTTGTATTGATTTTTACTGCTTTCTTTTATTTAGGGCACTTTTTATTATTTTTGAAGAAAAATTAATCTAAACACTATCTGAGATAACCACCTATGACATCTTACAGTCTCTCAAACTGCTTAACCAATATCAGTGGAATTTGGCAGAAATGCTCAGCTGAACCACGAGAGTAAAAAAGCGATAGTTTTATATCTCTAACCCCGCCCCCGGGGTCATGTGGGGCTAAAACCACTAAAAACTGAAGGAAACACTTAACAAAATTGTTTACAAAACAAAAAATGTTTAAATTTTACCCGGGCAATGCCGAGCACCCTCAGCTAGTTACTATTAAAAGCTGTAAACCTTGTCGATCATGCCAGGGATCTAACAGCTATTAAATGATTTTTTGAACTGATATTTCAACATGATCCAACTTTGTCCAGAATGCATGTGAAGTGCTCAAGTTCAAAACATTTACATTTGCATATCGTGGTTGATATTTTTGCACAAAATTTCAATTTGAAAATTCCTACCTGCCATAACAAAAATACCATGTAGGTTGTTAATCCAACGGTTTCCAATCTTATTCTTTTTAAAATGTTCTTGCACCACAATATAAGTCGGCTAAAATAACTTTGTTTCTATCCATTATGCCCTACGTAGGAATGTCAGGAATCTTAAAACGTTTCCAAGATTGACTTTCAGACACTTTGGGAGAAAAAAACACTATGTTTTTATGTGAAAACCAAAGAGACACTATTTTTTTTGTGGTGAACCTGCAATCTCCAATGACGCAACGTAACTAACTTTGAAACACGTTTGTTCGGCTTGTGGCGACCGACAGGCCAAGTTTACTAGACTGTAAAAAACGGCAAGAGTTTGAGGTAGAGGAGCGGCGGCATGAACTTTCCAGAGGTTGGCCCACGCCCCGAAAAGGTCCACACCTCCAAAGAGTGCACCTGTTGCTTTATACTTTATATTTTTATGTGAAAAAAGTTAACTTTTTGAATGATAAGTGAAAATTGACTAAAAATTCGAACCTGTTGCTCCGATAGATTGGTCATAGTTGTGCTTTTGAAGTTTGAATATTTCAATTGTTCTATTGTGTTTGTCGATGCGTATCCTCGTAGTTTTAGTGAATGACCATCAGTTGAAGCAGCATAATGTAACGTTAGCGTCACAACTCATGCGTAATCTTCAAAATTGCAAGTCAACAATGTGGTGGATCAACAGAGAATCAAAAAGCTTTTTTAAAAAGGACTTGACAAGGAAAAGATTTGCTGACCGTCCAATTGTTATTTTTTTATAAGATGATTATTATGGCTGAATTGACAGTGATTCTTAACAATGACTTGATAAAATCTTTGTCTCAACCAAGTTTTGTATAAAAAGCAACATTTCTAATCATAGCAAAGTCAGTATATTCCAATGCACTTGAATGACCATATAAAGAAAAAGTTCATTTAAGTTAAGCAGACCATTTTTAGGAAGAACATTTTTTCCTGCATTGAAATGGATTATATTCAACCCCCTTTACTTTTCTGAAGCATAAAATTATACATTTTTGTATGAAACTTGATCCCCATGTTTGGGTAAGATACAGAATGGCCCTTGTGTAACAAATAACTAATGTGTTGAATATTAATATAGTTGAATCATGACAGAATGTAAGTAATCTGTGTCAACTAGGGAGTATTCAATAGGATAATTGTGGTCAGTTTTTTTTGCTGGACTAATAATTTCACATAAGAAAGAGCAACAAATTATTCAGTGCCTCGAAAATGAGATTTGGTGATTGTAAACAAATCCCTGTGCTTTTTTGCATAGTATTTTATCCAAGTTGTCAACCTATAAAGACTTTTTTATTGAGAGCTTATAAGCCGCTGCAAATAGAGACTGTCTTTTGTTTACAATCTTTCACATAAGACTGCTTTAATTTTTCACCTCAAGTCGACATTTACACTCCTTCTTCATCCTGACAAAGAAGCTATTATCGGTGTGAAGATCTTTACAAACTACGAGCGGTGACAGTCTTGCAAATCTAGATTGACTATTCAATGAAATTCAAACAATTTTTAGTGCTTGAGTGAAAACTGAAATGTTGGAGATATTCTACCTCAATTTGAAAAAACCTACGTATAACGTGTCTTTTTTTGTATAATTAGAGATGCATAATTAATAGGCTTAAAGCCTTTGTGGGCAAAAGATGGATAAAAGCTACACCTTTAAACTTTTGTGACTTTGTTGGCGTAGATAATTTGTCAATTCACGTCAAGAATCTTGAAAGTATATTGAAAATAAAATGCAAAAGACTATTTTGGACACAAGACATGAAAATGCATTCAGAAAAAATTCTATTCCATAATAAAATTGTTTTAGTAAAAGCAACATATACAATTTGTCAACCATTAAGTTACTTGCAATCTTAATAATTACAAAATTAAACCTTATAGACTCTTTTTTTTCAAGAGTGTTACACGTCAACTTGAAAAGCTCTAGAATAAAATCCACTCAAATGAGAGAAGTGCAAATAACTTTATTTGCATTAGTTTAAATGCATGAGCCATTGGCCGGAAAATGCGGTCAACTTTGCTTTTGTTTAAAGTTCCTGAAGAAGTTAAAATTATCGTCCCATAAAGAATATTTGCACCAGAAAAATAGCTCTCAAAAATAAGGTGTCATATAAAAGCCCCTGCAAATTTATCCTCTCAAGTTTACACTCTTGAACAATAGAAACAAATCTACAAGTTCATTACGTTTAGATGATGTAAAAAAATGACTTTTAAAACCCCACCTGTAAAAAGATTCAAATTTAGAGGGTAAAAAAATATATTTTCAAACTTTTCAAGCAACACCTTTTTGATCAAACTTTACTTTTTTAAAGAATTTGACCTGTTGTGGTGTTAAAAACATGAGCCAAATGTCCCCACTTTACTAAACTAAAACGCCTTTTCAAACAATAACCTTCAAACCATTGAAATAAATTGTGTTTGACTTTAAGGTTACTAGTTGTCACTAATTTTCAAACTAGCCCTGAATGGTTGCACACAGTCCATTTTAATTGGGAGAATCAATGATCTTTGAGTTTTGGCACCAGCAATCACTTCTTAAGTTTCTGAAGTGGTTTTTTTGTCCATGTAGAAGAAGCCATTTTGACAGGACTCATTTTTTGAAATCCTCCAATGTGCAAGATAAATCTTGATTCAAATCACTTTTTTTTATTTACAACAGTATTTTTTCATCTCTCACCATTAAATATTAAGTAAGGTTAGGTGGTTCACTGCTTAAGCACCGTTTTCAAGCCAAACTAATCTGATAACATGTCATGAAAAAAAGATGTGAATAATGGCGGTTTACTTGTAGGATTATCACTCATTAGAAGAGTATAAAAAATTTGCAAACATTCAAAATTCCAACCGGGTTTTAAACATTTAGACAAGTAGGTCGGAAGTGGAGCTGGACTTAAGGCTATATAAAATCTCAATTTTTAAAATGACAAGCATTTCATTTGTTATCAAGCAATCCTGACAATAAAAGCCTTCTAAATTATAAGGTGTCCTGATTTTTATGATTGCACTATATTTCTTTTATGTTTTGTCTCTATTGTCTAACAAGCAAAACTCTTTTTTTTCCTTTCCTTATTTGATCGTAATTCTCAGATGAAACAATATTATCTCAATCAGGTTTGGAATTTATGCAAAGCTTAAGAGGTATGCGAATAAGTAACTTTTTGGCTGAGAGAGAATATTTTGGCTTTGGACATGTCATTTGAGAAAAGAAAGATCTAAATGAATTTTTCACAAGGATAACGAGAGAACAGATTTGGAAGTTCGTTTGGTGGTCACACTCATCCTATCAGTCTCAAAATCTTATTCATGGTGAAGACAAAAAGTGACTTTAGGCAACAACGAAGGGTCCAACTGAACAAATGAACCCTTTAAATAGTTGAAAACTTTCAGATCCTTTGTCCTTCACGAACTGTTATCTTTAAAATAAGCATTTTGAATCTGCAAGCCAACATTATCGTTCAAAAATAAAGATGACTGTTGATGTTTGATCACGACATTCGTACAAATTTAACCACCTATCATTAGATCTATCAAATATGTGAGGCAGGTACATTTAGAGATGGTATGTTAAACATTAGCATGCAATTAAAAAGGTTTGAACTGCGAAGAAAATTCATATCTTTAATATCTCACAAGACTTTTGAAGATGCAGAGTATCTAATTTGGTTCAACTTCAAAACATGCAACTAGTATTTCGAGAAATAAAAGCAACAATAAAGCTCCTTTATTTCATATATTTATATTACTAAATTTGAGGGCTTCATCAACAAATGAAGCTTGATGATTCAACTTTTAAATTACTCCTTGCAGGTTTCTTCATTAAAGGCACTTACTTAGGAATGGATTGGTTTAGGCAACCAGGGGTCAAAGGTTGTCTGGAAGTGCTGGGATTTGAGCCCTGATCTTGAAAATCACAGCCTGATGCCATGCCCACCCGGCGATGACGACCCCATGATTGGTTAAAGAATATATCTTTCACACAAAAACCTGTCACTCTTCATTAAAGACTTTTTCAAATTAGTGATTGCTGTAAAAGGAACAATAATTGGTTAAATTCGAGAAAAGGTTCAAAACATTAAAAGACAAAGGTTTGACCATCACAGAAAAAAACTAATTTAACACATTGTGCATCTCCTCTTGTTGACCAGGGGAGTCAAATTTCAATAATCTGTTCAATAAATTTTCGAGCTGTCAAGATTATTACTATTGGCTTTGAATGTTCCAATTACACACAATAATAATTCTCAAACCTTAAAAGTTTTTAATTAAAAATATCAGATTTTAACTAAGGACTTCAACATTACACCAGATAAATTTGATAGCACTTTTTTGAATGAATGATTAGAAGATGATTCATAAAATTTAACTTATCTAAAAAATCTATGGTTTTGTCATGATCCTAAATTCATAATTTGTTGGTTTCAAATAACTCAAAATGGTGCATCTTTTGAAACTGTAGTTTAAATTTCTTTGTGGCCCCTAACATTTTTACCATATTTAAAAGACTTTTTGTGTATTTCAAGCCTTGTTTACTCAAGTCTGTTTGTATTTTTTACTCTATGCAAAGTTGGAAGAAGAAAAGTTTGTTTGAGTATCGTTACCTGATATGACGGCGATGACTATCAAATATTAAAGTACTTGTAAGGAGCCTTCGATTATTTTGTAGCTTACACAACAAAACTAATAATACAGAATCGAATTGAACCTTCGTCACTCCTTGAAAGCTTACAAAGTCGTTAAAACTGAACATTTTACTGGGCTTGGCATACTTCAAAAGTGTGAAAAACAATTTAGACAACAATAAATCAGAATGTAAGATTCGGACGAGAAAAATATCCATAGATAATAAGAGTGAACAAAGATGCATTTTTCATGAAAAAATTATAATTATGGAACAGTTTAGGGTTTTCGAAGATATATTTCAGAACTATTTTTCTTCTTGGTCAATTAATTTGTTCTTCAAAAAAAGATTCCTTTGCATTTCAGATAAACATTTCTGTTTTCATAAAAGTAATTGAATAAAGTATTATTTTGTCAATTGATTAAGTCTTCAGTTTAACTTTTTGTTGCTTGAAGGCTGCCAATTCAACAGTATGAGTTTAGTATAAAGCCAAGTCCTTGGACTTTCTATGATTATATAATTTGTCTCCAATGAACATCCTGAAAAATTAAAAATATCCACTCTAAATGGTAAAACTATGTTTTACTCTCCCTTTACTATTCTTTTGAATTTGTTACAGCTGTAAAAAGTGCAGGTGTGGATAGTGGAAATAATATATGGATTGTGCAAGAGTCCTAACGACCTATTGCAATCATAAGTTCCTCCAATTCTGACCTTTTTCTCTAAAATAAAAGTTTTAATCCATGAAGATTTTAAATTGACTTTTGACATCAACAAAGCCTTCTCTTAAAAAGGTATTTTAAATTTCAATTAAGAACATTGAATTATCTAATTCCTAATATTTCTATATGACCCTGAATTACAAAAACTTTAATTTTGATTTAGGAATTCTTCTTTTAGTATAATCAACAAGATAAGTGCATCAAATATTGTTTGTTGTTTTAATATGCCCTACCCCTGATTTAAAGCGTGACACTCAACCTCCCATCAACTGTTTGTTTGGGACTGTTACACACCCAGCAAAAAAAACCAATTGCCTGGTTAAAATTCACTCCCACTGTCAACTTTTTTGGTTGCAACAAACCCATTGTTTGCCATAAACTTTTATTTTTACTACCATTTGATATTGTGGAATTTGCGGTGCTTGCAAGAGCATTACGAATTCGAGCAAGTGTTTGAGAATAAAAACTTGCTTTTTGTCAATAATCTAGAGTTTTTGTAAACTATCGAGAACTACTTTTGCATTCATCAAAATGATTCCAACATTTCTGGAAAACAATAAGAGTGTTGGAGTTCATACAAAAGTAATCTTTTCCTATTCCAAATCATTGCCTCAAGTTAAGCAATTCAAGGAACCAGATCTCCCAGCCTAGGCAATCACCATTCCACCACTTGAGACAAATACCTTTTTAACAATAGTTTCAGGCCATAATGGCTTGTGAGAAGAAAGAATGTGCGAAAAAAGATGTTGGGTGTATGTGTGTGAACAAGAGGGGGTGTGTTTGTGGTTAAAATTCAAAGGTCATACGAACACAATCGCCTCAATTAGATCAATTTAGACGAAGTTTTCGTAAATGACCAAGCCAAAGTAAAGATTATCCAAGCCCATGGGTTTTGCATTTGACTAATAAGCCTTAAAAAAGGTATTCACAATATTTCAGAATGGTCTTCAAAGGGTCAAATTCATTTAGGTTGTGGCTCTAATTCCAAAGCTGCAGCTAAACAAAGCAACTGTTGCATTTTGTAAAAAAAAGACACCTACATCTAGGTTCTTTTAAAAAAATATCAGATATTTTGTCAGATAAAAGATAAACATGGAGGATGCTAAAATACTGTTACTTTTGAACTTCACTAACCTGCATGCAACATGGATAAAAAAGAAATAAAGAGTCAAAAGTTTCAAAAATATGTACTACTTGCCCCATCTGAGATTGCAAATTTGTAATCTCATACTTATCTCTACCATGAACAAACATACATGATATTCAAGTCATACTTTCCATCACTAGAAATAAAAAACCTTTTATCTACAATCTAAAAGCCTATACATGTAATTTGTTTAACTTTGAGCCATTGGCTAAATATTGATTTTAATAAAAAAGTGTTATCAAACCCAAAGGCACAAAATGTTTGAATCAACACTTTGTCTTCCCACCTTGTCTAACTGAACTATTGCTTGAGTTTAAGCAATTAGAATCAAAGGAATTAGAGACTGCTTGTCAAAGGATATTTTGTAACCTCAGGGCCAAGATCAGATGCACAAGTGGGTGGGTGGTTGATGGGCCGGTTAAGAAAGAGCGTGAATCTTTTTCATCTGATTAAATCAAGTTTGTGAGCAATCCATTTTTGGCTCAAGATCACTAAATAATTTGAGAGTTGCATTTTCATGAATACATTAAGGTACACCAGAAAGTCCCATTTGTTTGTCAGAACAACAAAATAAATTTCAATGAATAAAAAACAAAAGTTTAAATGGACAATTAGACAAATTCAATTGTCAGCAACAAATTTTGACATGAACATTTTTGTAAATTCTCTATGGCTATGAGTTATCTTAAAACCTAGATTGATGTAAGTTTCTCCTTTTTTTGTCAATTGGTTATATCCTTCAAACTTATATTTGGATGGAAAATCAGCTAAAGGAGCACAAAAGAGAACATTTTGTTCATCATTCTTTTAATTTCACACAAAACTTCCTGAAATTTTTCTCAACGTCCATCTGGATTTATTCGATCCTGAAATAATTTTCATCGTTAACATTGCAATTTTTGTCAAAATACAAATTCAATTATGCAATGAATTGGTTGCTCAATTTCACAGTTGGTCAAAAATAGATTTAAAGTCAAACTAAAAAAGGAAATAATCTTGTGAAAAAAGAATCAATCCATAAATTTAAAAACATGAAAGTAAAATCACCATGAAAAGCTTCCACTCCTCTAAAGTCTTTTTTGTATTTTTTCTTTATTTTCAAATCATAGATTAATTTTCAATAAGGCGTAAAGACAAGTAAAAGCTCAACGTTATGACAAAATATCAACTGTTATCTTCAAATAACAAGTTTTGGAAAAGGAGTCAGTTTCAGATTTTTTGATAAGTAATAAATACTCAATTTGTGTAGGTGGATTTGGATTACTTTTTCAGACTGCTGCGGGTTTCGGTAGTGAAAATTGGGCGAGAATTATCTTGAAGAAATTAGAAATTTTTTAGAATGTCATTCTTATCTTTGGAATAAAAGAATAGTTCTGGAAATTTCTCTATATACAAGATCTGAGTAAAACTAAAGCAATATATATTCATCTTTTTGAATGTTTTTAACATGATATTGTACTTATATTAGATGGATCATTGAAAAATACAAATGTGAAAACTTTTTGAAAAGACAAAATTTTTGCTTAAATAAAACTTACTGTGAAAGTTAACTAAAGAAATGGTGCTTGGGTTCACCTCAGCCTCAAAGCACTTTTATTTAATTGATCTGATAAAATTTTCAAGCATATTTTTGTTCATTATTAACTTCAAGTTAGTGCTTGTTAGCCAAAATAATAACTGGCTGAAAATTTGGAGATTTAAAAATATGTCATCAAATTACTTGAACAGTAATTGATCAGTTAAAATCTAATATGTCCAAAGAAACTGCTCTTTGTACAGATTCATTCATGTCCCTGTAAAGCCATGGTTTGCAGACATCCCTCATCATTGAAAGCCTATTTTGAAGCGAATTGATAACCCCATTTTGACCTCGGTTTGTAAAAGAACAAATCCCACGTTACAAGGTTCATCATGTAATTCAGTTGAAAGATAATTGAAGAGTTCAGTTGTTTGTCCCTCATAATCATACCCTCCTTAGTAGTCGTGGTAAAATTGGTCTGTTCTTCTTGGGTAGCTCTTTTGCAAACTTTTGATATCTCATTCTTGCTTAATTCATAGTGATAGTCTTTACAAGCCGATCTGAGGAGGTTAAAAAGAAAGGATTTGAATTTGGCTTTAAATCTCCCCTTATGTTGTTCAAACCATACACTATTTTTTAACACTTTAGAGTACGCCTTGTGGTCAAAATAGGTGGCTTTTGATTTTTTTGTTGGTTACGTTAATACCCCAGGTAGGAGTCTAACCTGGCCCGCTGGGATGGAAATCCTGCTTGTAACTTGAGATAGGCCCTGACCCGACCCGAGCATAATTTTGATCTACAGTAAATAAGAGGCCGACCTGTCTTTGACCCTAAGGAAAAAAATTGAAAAATTTAGGATTTTGATGGGAAATTTTCCAAACCGAAACCAAAGATGGCTGACCCCGAACCGAGCAACAAAAAATTGATCCGACCCAACCCAGATCAAAAAAATTTTGACCAGGACCCATCACTACTCATAACCTACCGGACCACCCTATATATCAGGGCTCGAATCCAGTAACTTGTACTGTCTGCTATTATAATATTAGTTAAAGATTGTATCAAAGGTAGAGATGGGCCCTGACCCGACCCGAGCTTACTTTTGACCTGTAGTAAATAAGAGGCCGACCTGAGTACTTTTTGACCTGACCCGAAGAGATTTTTTTTGATCTGAAGGTGAAAATTTAAAAAATTTGATGTTTTTAGGTGAAATTTTCCAAATTCAAACCCATGATGGCTGATCCGACCCAACCAGAGACACAAAAAATTGACCCGACCCCATCACTAATCAAAGGCGTGACAAACCCAAACTTACATTAGTAGATTTTGTTAATCAGAAACAGTTTTTCATTAGTAGTCAGAATCAAATCACATTTCCAAGCTGGAAAAATAGGGAGATTGAGATATAGAGAAATAAAAAGTTGGGAAGAGTTGGAACATTCAGTTCCTGGCACACTTGAAACTTTGCAATCCATCAATTCAATAATCTTGTTATAGCAAAAACTGGTACTCCAAAACTTGCAATCATAATCAATTTTTATCCTATTGAATTGTTAAAAAAACCTTTTCAAATTGGTGACATATTTTTTTCTTAAAAACCTTATTCTGTCTTGTTCACGTCATTAAGTAATCTTAGAGTGTAGAAGGTCACCACCATCAATCAAAAGCTCAATTTAAAATCCCTAGAGTCCTTAATTAGAAAATAAGTTAAATAAAAATCTTGTTGTTTAAAAGTGTAGAAAAGTTTTAAAGAAAAATATTTATATATTATGAAACAAAACTTATAATAATGTTCAAAATTTAGTATTAACTCAAAGACAATAACAGCTTAATTTTCGGCCACCTTCATCGTTATTTGCTTATGATCAAAACATATTTTTGTGTGTGTGCCAAAATTAAAAAAAGACTTTGCAAATAATTGCGGAAGCTTGAATCTTGTTTCCTTTTGGCTCTCACTCATTTCATTTGTTGCGATGTGATGAATCGTTTCCACACGAAAAAAATATTTCATCATTTCATGTGGCACAAATTTGCGTGATGTGTGGGAGATCTGGAGACAAAAAACCCTTTAGCTATTTGTTTGTTCATAGGGCTTTTTGTACGTGAATTGCTCAGTGGTGGTCCCAAAATTTTGAAATAATATTGCAATTTCTTTCTAAAGAGTGGATTTGGGGTACCCTTCAGAGAATGTGGAATATGAACCAAGTGATGTCATTCCCAATCAAGAAAATAGTCAATACTGAGTTGTTTATTGATGGAATGTGAACCCCAAATAGGATTGGGAACAGTACAAAAAGGATAGCATCAAACAGATATCTTTGGTTGCTATATGAACAGATAGGTCTATTGTAAGTAAAAAACTATTTTAGCCAGAAATCAAAGGGTGGGAATGAAAGATAGCTGAGCAAAATATCTTGAAATGACTTTTGAGGGAAATATGAACAAATATGCCCTGGCCGAGTGGTCAATGGCACCTGATTGGGAACTGAGATCTGAGGTTGTGATTTCAAATCCCCAGCCATGCAAGCAATTTTTCAAACCTGGATTGCAAAAAAATTAACTAGGCACCCTCAGTCAGGGTAATAGTAATCTGCAGCGATCATAGACTTCTATGGCAGGACTCTTATAAAGGTGTTGGAGACACATCAACTTTGCCTGAGTTTATACTGCCCAAGATTATTATCCCTCCCTCGCTTCGCTTGGGAGTAGTTAGAAATTTCATTATTATTAGCGAAGTTAATCATTTCAGACACTTTTAAGTCCTGGCTGGAAATCATTTATTATTTTTTTTGTGCATTTTGTGGCAACCCGGGGTCAAAGGTTGCCAGAGGTGTCAGGGTTGGACCGTGTGATTCGAACACCCGATCCTCAGATCTCCAGCCAGATGCCCTGACCATTAGGTCATGTTGAAATGAGGTTATTGGAAACAATTGCAGAATAAATGCCGAAAAGTTTTGTATGCTTTAAACATAAAAATCAGTTGACGTCCAGCAGATCCTATTGTGAAAAGTAAATAAATTAACGGGTCATGCAAATGACTTCAAGCATGACATTTCATTTTTTTGAAGTTCTCTTTCAAGTTTTTTAAACTGAGCAATCAAGAAAATTATTATTGCAAATCAAAATAAAGAGAGTCCAGGGTGGTCAAGTAGGTTAGAAGCCCTGGTTCGAGTCCTGCCTGGGGCACCTTACCATGTATGACCAGATGACCACAAGTGTGCCTCAATTTTTGCAAGGAATACTATAAAAATTGAAAATTCAAGTTAAAATATGAGCTCAGAGCTGAATGTGCATTCTGCCTCAAAAATGTTTTTTTGATGCCGAGTTTATAAATATGGAGTTTTTGGATTTTCGTCTCGGACAATTAGAGTTTGCTGAGGATTTAGACTAGAAAAACTTTCTTAAAATTCTCAAGGTTTTGACCAAGTAACAACATGCATATAGCTCCAATCATTGTGTTGTTATTCATATTTTCTTATTTTGTACACACCAAACGAGTATGTTAATGGTCACAAAGTCACAAGGCCATTGAAGAGAATGTTGTTGCCGAAGAAATGTCTGAAATTGATTTTCACGGATTCAAATTCTCTTGCAGGCCATAATCGATTGTTTGTACCCATAACAACTGTTTATAATTTGAAATTTATCCACTTATTTTCTGAGCAAATGTGCCCCAACAAAACCTCATCAAAAACGAATCATCAAAATCTATTCAGTTTGTTGCATTTTCCTAATGCTTTATCTCAAATCAACATATTTGGAATTGGATTCAGGTAAAGTGCATTTATCTCCGCACAAAATATTTCAACTTCAAAACTATCAGTGAAAATCTTGAGGACAATAAAATAACCCAAAAGTGTTTTTTCTCAGGTCAAACAAACCTTGAGGTGCCAAACACTCTTTCCATACTTTTAAAGTGCTCCCCTTCAATCTTGCACCAAATCTTCCTGGTTACACTTCTAATGGCATGTCTTGATAACTATTGATAATCCCAGCAAGCACAAAGTTCTTTTCACACTTAATTCGTATGTGGAAAAAAAGTGTCAGGAACTCAATCTAGTTGGCGAATATTTGCATTTTGACTTGCTGCCTCTCAATCGGTGGCATTAAATCTCAATGTTTCATCTTCACAGTTTTCCACACAAATTGTTACACTTCCTTGTCAATTTGAACAAATGTTAGACGAGGCAAAATGACTGGGTATAAAGTGAACAATTTTTTGTCAACAAGTTTTTAGGGCCCTATATTTATACACAACTTACAAACAGATGTGGATAGATTTTTGCTCCACCTCCTCTCCACCTTAATCAATTGTCGGAACAAAAGCTTAAAGATTCACTTTACCAAAACCCAATAGTGAATGTTCGGACATATGAGCTTTTTACATCAGATAATGAATGCAAAGTTCCATTGTCTCAAAAAAAGTATACTTTTGTAGGTGGTGGCAAATGTTCCCTCACATGTTGGATTTAGTTATAAAAAAAAGTGCTTCAGCAGGTCCAATAATGTTTTGGCATGAACAATGTGTATTTTTCGAACGAGAAGGTTGAGAGGAGAAAAAAAAAGTTGGGTCCAGAACTTTTTTTGCAGGATGTTTAATGACATGGGCTAGAATTTAACCAGGTCTTTATTATGTGTTTTTGCTTTGAAACTAAGAACACCTTGGACTGACATAAATTAGGTTGTGGTCAGACAATTTTGTCTGAGACTTTGTCATTTAATGAGTTAGGATCCCAGACTTCTCTGCACGAGATCTCAGAATATATTTTATATTGTAGTGTTATAGGAAAGAAATGTTAGGATCTATCAAAAAAAATAATGAAGTGTTTGTCAATTATGGGAGCAAGTTTTCTTCAAACATGGTTGACCTTGAAAAAAGTTCATCCAAACTAATGATAAATAAAAGTTCATCCAACTCTGAACGTAATTATCTGTTGTGAAAACAATTTCTGGTTCGGGTGAATGTTTTAATTGATTGTGGTGCGAATCACTTCATCTAAGGCAAATGCCATTAAAAGGCAAAAGACAAACTGATAATTAACATCAAAAATGAAACAAATTTCCTCCTGATAGTCTCGAAACTTAGTGCATGGGACAATCTTTCAAACATTATTTCTTTTTTTAAGCTTCAAAAATTCAACACAAGTGAACTATTTTTATGATGTTTTTGAAATTCACGTGAGCAACTAAAATTCTAAAAACTAATTAAACTTTGTTTGTCCCATTTTGAGGCAGACTTTTCAATTTGGTTTTTTCTACCCACTCATTTTTCTGCTGGACACCTAATCCGATTTGGATTGCTCAAATTGGGGTTTGAGAAAAATAAAGTTCCTTAAAATGGAAGGTTTTATCAAGGAAAGGGCTTTTTAAAATGTAAGCCCCATAATAAAAATGACAAATAATTGGGAACCCTACTTTTGCCAGAAAACCAAGACGATCCTAAATTTAAATTAAAACATGAATGGCCTAGGTTTAAATTAAGAATTTAATGATCTTTTCACACCGTACGTGAGACAGGTGTGGACCCAACCCCCTATAAATTTGTCATCTAGGTAGGTGAACAACTTATGTTTGATGTTAACAATCAACTCAAATGAAATCTGATTTTCAACTTTTTCTGAAAATCAATCAAAATTGATGAAGAGAAAGAACTTTCCTAATCTTTAGATACTTTCAAGCTTAATCAATTTGTAATCTAAATTTTCTTTTTTTATAGGGTAGTCAAAAATTGACAGCATCTGTTTCCATTTCAAAGGGGTAACTTTGTTAGAATTTCAAATTAAAATTAAGTTAAGGAAAGATGATTATATGAGTTTTCAGAATGAAATTTCCTGGTACTTTTTGATTACACTTTGCCTGAAATGTCAAAAGAACAAAGGTTTATAGTACTTATTTATTGTCCTTAAAAGTAATTGATTTTTTAAAGAACTCTGTAAAAAATCATTCAATATCTTCAAATAAGGTTCTTGTAAAGAACAACCAATCATCCATCTTGATATATAACCTATGTTTCAAAATTCAACTGGAAAGGATTAGGATTGAATTGGAAAAATGAAAAAGGTCAACAACAACTACTAGAGCAAAGCAAAAAAAATATCACGCTTCGTTAGTTTGAAATAATTGGCTCCAAAAACTGTCACTTTGTGAAAGGCCACATTAAGATTAACGTTATACAGCTTCTATTTCTAAGTTGTAACCAACACGAATATTAGGTCAGAACTTTTTTGCAGGATCAATTTTTTTGTGGGTATTAAAAAAACTCAATTTTAAGGGTTCCGGTTCGTCCCTTGTCTTGTTTTCAGCTGGTTATTACATCCATTGACGGATGGCTAATTATATTTAAAAAGAGACTCTTGGAACTGCTTGTTACACAAAACTTCCTTTGTAATCAAAACTTGAAATTGTTTGATTCATTGTAATTTACACCCCTTTAGGGTCTGGAAGTGGAGAAGGATGGATTGACTATGCTGAGACTTGTTTTTTGCTGGTTTGACTACTAGTTTTGATCTGGAACTCAACATGAAAAGGGTTGTTTATATTAGTTAAATGGCATAGTTTAGAAAATATTTCTCTGTATTTTGATAAAATTAATTGTTGGACATTTGATTTAAAGGTAGAATAAGTCTATAAAACTAGATCTCAATCCATGATCTGTTTCAAAACTTTTGATGGGAAATAAATTAGAAGGATAATGTACTCTTTCTAACAATGATAGACTATGGCAACATTTTTTTGCCTCTCTACAATCCTCAATCTTAAACAATCATCAATTTTTTTTTGCCTTGATTGTATTCTGCGAAATGTAATTATGGTTGAGAACTAATTTTTGACAAAAAGTTCTCATCTAAAAAAAACCGCAGTAAAGTCAGTCTTTCAGGTCAAGGTTTTTTAGCTCAGCTATGGCATTTCAGACTGACCTGTTCAGGCATTGTGGTTCATAGATTACCCGCATTTTTTCAGCAGAAAAAAACAACAATGTTGAAATAATCAAAGCAACAAGTGAAGGCCTGAAATCAATCTTTTTACTTCCTTTGAAGCATTTTCTTTTTTATGATATGGCCATAAATTCGTCTCGTTTGATTTCAACGTTTTATTTACATTTCAAAACAATATTCACCTTTATTTTTCCGGATCTAAATTCTAATAACTTTGAAAAATTTAATTGAATAAAAAAGTTTACTTTCTAATGAAACTCTAGCTTAAGATTAAAGAAACATAGATGTGGTGATGGTCCAGGATTGGGCCAACCAGCAGTAGAGGCTGGGCAGGCTGGCTGGGAGAGTGACCTAGGTTTGGGGGCAAACGAAGGTCATTCAAGTTTGATTCTTCAAAGTTGAAAGTTCAAAAAATTGGACCTCCCCCTCCCCCGTCCAGTTTGTTTGCTTTATTAAACTGTTTGTACTTTTTGGATTTTTCATATTTAGTCTTAGGGCTGAGACATGAGGGTTTGACTAAGCTAAAAAAGCAGGTCAGATCAGACAGATTCTGTTTATTTTTAACTTCCATCTTTGACCTCAAACCATCTTTGACTATTGCCAAAAAAACTTATCTCTTGCCTCAATTCACCAAACTAGAGATGGGCCCTGACCCAACCGACCCGGGTACTTTCCGACTTGACACAAATCAATTTTTTTTGACCCGATGGGAAAAAATTTTCAAAATTCATGTTTTTAGGGGAAATTTTCAAAATTCAAACCCAAACCATAAATGGCTGACCCGACCCGACCCGACCCAACCCGGGTCAAAAAATTTTGACCCAGACCCATCACTACAAACATACAATAAATTAGAAATGGCATCCCTGGTAGGACCTTTCAATAAAAAGATGGAATTGCAATGATGTCACACTAGAAACTTGTTAAATTTTCACCTGGGTTTGGGGTTCAATCCTCTGAAAAATACCCCCTTTTAAACTTTAAGCATAACATTATTTCGAGAATCTTGTTTTTGTTGAATTCTTGAGAAACAGTTTAGCAGGAAGTTTTAATGATTTCAGATTTGTAATCCAGATTTCTAGATCAACTTATCTGCTCTTCATAAAATAGTATCTAGAAGCTATTATCTTTTGGTCATGGAAAATTTATTAACTAATTAATCCAAGTTCTGCTTGAACATCTAATTTGATGGTTAATTTAAAAGCTTGATTTTCTGTTGGACAGAAAATTGAGAAATTGTTTTTTCGGAACTATCAATAACACCTTAACGCAACCTCGATAAATTTAGTTTGATTATTTCTTCTAATGATTCAAACATAAACTGATGTAAAGTAGGTAAAAATGAACCTTTTTCTACATTAAAAATTGCTTTAATTCAAATCTCTTACAATTTTACAAAAATCCTGTCTTGGTATACCAGAAACAAGTTTTTCAAAATCATCTTGAGTTATCGACCTAATCCTTTTGCACATCATTTTAGGTTGATCAATTACTTTCAAACGTTTTATTGTGACAGAAAAGAATAATAAATTACACCAAACTTTTACCAAATTGTTTCTTTGCCAACTTGATTCCCACAATATTCGTTTATTTTTAAGCACCCGCTTTTTATTAAAACTCTATTGTATACAGGAACAATGTTTTACTCCAATTATAACAAAAAAAAAGTTTAAAATTAAAATTCTAAAAACATCTGTGGTCTCGACCTTGTCAAAAATAATGAAAAAAAATCCTAATTATAGCAGCACCATTTATTTGAGGAAATCATTTTGAGCAACTGTACATGGGTGAGGTTCCTTAAGAATAGTGTTGGTAAAAGACATGTCAGCATCAAATGTAACATTGGTTTTATACTCATTTTGGAAGCATGAAGTCAGTTTAATCAATTGGCTTGAAATCAATTTAAAACTGTTATGTATTTTTTGGCAGCCAGGGTTCAAAGGGTGCTTGAGATGCCTCAATGATGTATTTTCTTGATTCCCATGTAATGTTGTTTGTTACAACTCTTACCCCAGAAAGTTGTATGTTCTACAATTAGTTTATTTTTTATTGTTAAATTTGAATAATTTAGTGATGGGTCCAGGTCAAATTTTTTGATCCCGGTCAGGTCATTTTTTTTGCTGCTCTGGTTGGGTTTGGTCAGCAACCACTGGGTCTGGAAAATTTCCCCAAAAATCCCAATTTTTTAAATTTTTCTGCTTCAGATCAAAAAAATCTGGAGTCAGGTCAAAAAATGCACGGGTCAAAGTCAGGTGTGCCCCTTATTTACTGCGACTCAGAAGTATGCTCCGGTCAGGTCAGGGCCCATCTCTAGAATAATTGAATAATCAATAATTATAATAAAATCCTGGCTGCCATAATACTCTTATGAGATGAGAAATCTATAGGAAGAGAGCTTGCATTAAGAACTGATTGTTCTTACACCAAATCAAGTGCATGAGAATGGTATTGACTTTACAAAATCTCGTTTGACTGAAAGTTGTGTTTCACAGTCACTCAATTTTCAATTGATAAATGTGAATAAAAGAGATAATTCAGATCAAGTATCTGCACAACAAACAATCCTGGCTGAGATAATAATCTCATAGAAATGATAAATTAAGGCGACAAATCCAGGGGTCAAAGATTTTTGCCTAGACCAGGGATTGAACCCCAGTCTCCCAGTTCTCAGCCAGTTGACATAGCAATATGAGATGCAACGACCCTAGGGATCAAATATTTTGCCCAGATGGGGGTATTTGAGCCTCTTTTTC
>Ga0194133_10004154_pt1 | contig 19753 bp, 17 predicted proteins | sample TA2KigOf40mmetaG_FD_155448 | JGI IMG/M metagenome (GOLD analysis project Ga0194133, IMG submission 155448) | Freshwater microbial communities from Lake Tanganyika, Tanzania - TA2015055 Kigoma Offshore 40m | ecosystem: Environmental > Aquatic > Freshwater > Lake | place: Tanzania: Lake...
GGAACATGAATTTGTAAAGGCAAAATTAAAGAAAAATATAGTAAAGTGAATTTACTTTAGAGGCTTTTGGTGAATCCATACCTGATAAAGGGCTGACATCAGATAATATAAGTAGCCTGGTCAAATCTGATCCATATTGGGAAATAACCTATGATTAAAAAAAAAGCTTTTTAAACAATCGAATCTAGACAGGTATAAGGAGGTAGCAACCTCTCCTGGGTCAGCTCCATTATATTTTGACTTGCTCATTTTTTCCCATTCAGCAACTAATGGAAGCCCTGTGGAGGCCTCTACAGGCTTTTGGTCTGATGAAAATTTGACCAGGGAAGGGTGCAAGTACTTCCCTGTGCCTTTCACCCTGGATTAATTAAAACTTTCTCAGGCTATATTTCTGACAAGTAATTTGAAACAATAAGTTTTAACTAAATACGTGTGATCCAAAGTGGTATTTACCTAAAACTTTGCCCTTTCACCATTCCTTGGCATAACAAATCAACGAATGGCTCTTTAACAGGACTTAATCCAATCTCATTCAAGAACCTGAAAGAAAACAAACAAGTGAAAGGGGAAAATCTCTTGTCATAGTATATGCTCATTTCCCCTAATTACACTCAAATCACTTTGCAATATTTTAACATGGCCTTGCACATTAAAGTCATTTCAAACAGGCTGCCATTATCATTTTGAATTTCCTTCCTTATTGTTCATTTCAAACAGGCTGCCATTATGGTTTTTCATTCCTAACTCTTGTTTGTCTTGGCGCCAACATTTTACCTTCTACAATTTAGCCAGAAAGGGTTCGCTCCTTTTTTTTGTATATAAAGCTCTGCCCTTTCATGTTTAAACAGTTCAGTATTGATTCTTTTCTTGATTGTTAAGGTCATCATTGGGCTTTCGCTTATCTCAATCAGACCACAGCAACATACTCCTATCAAAATATTTAACCTAGTCATGAATCTTGCAAAGTAAAGATGAAGGGTTGCGTGCTCTTTGCCTCCAATATACAAATCTACAGGCATTGCTTCAACAGATTCTTTGCTAAATGGTAAACTTTCATTTCTGAAAAGTAAAAAGCTCAATTAAGCAAAAAAAAATGATAAACTCAATAAAATGTCAGCTTACTTTGGGTCTAGAAACCTAAAAAAGTACCATGCTGAATCCACAAAGGTGTCCATGGTGTCAGTTTCTCTCAGAGCATGACCTGAGCATTTTGGGCAAGTTGTATTCACCCACTCTTGGCATAGAGAAAGAGCAGACTTACAATCCGAACCACGACTTGACGACCTGCATAAAAAAATCTGTATGAGCTAATCCATTTTTTAAAGGCTGGTCTACAGCATATTCCCTACCAAAAAAGGGTCGGTTCAATATCTGGCAAAACGACTGGAAGCTCATCCTCTGGCACTGGCACAGCACCACATTTGTTGCAATGAATAATTGGTATTGGAGTTCCCCAATACCTTTGTCTGGAAATTAACCAATCGCCCAGTTTGGAAGAAACAAAATATCCCCCAAGGTTCATCTCTCTAGCTTTCGACATGACTTGTGACCTTGCATTTTCAACACCCAACCCATTCAAAAAGTTGCTATTTTGTAGGGTTGGATGATCCCTGCGTTGAAATGATACAACAAATGAATTGATGCACATTGTACATTTAAAAGCTAAAATGAGTTACCCAGCTGAGTTCAAAACTTTTTCCTTTACAATTCCAAGCTCTAACAAAACATTCAAGTGGTTTTCATTCGATTCAGGGAGCAAAAGCAAGCAATTTGTTCCCTCAGGATAAAGGTTGATCGATATCTCAGAAGGTTCATATGAATATACTGAAATTTCAAATGTTAAAAGATAAAAATTAAATCACTCTTCCAGAATACCTGGAAGTAAATCTCCATTAAAGGGATTTTCTGCAACGATTGACATTTTCCTCAAATTGCCTTTCAGAGCCTTGCAAAAGAATTCTGAGAAATTTAATTTAATTTTGAATTGTTGCATGCAAACGAACACATTTTTTCATTCACGCACCAGGCTCGCATAAGTCTGATCTAAAAATGACGTTGCTGGGTTGTATGAAAGCTGCTCCTGCAGAGAAAACTAATTCTGGACTATCTGTCCAGAGAGACAAAAATCCTAAATCTTCTCTTGTAGTCTCTTCTTTGGCTCTGAAGGTCAACTTTGTCCCGTTACATTTGCCGATCCAGTTTTCTTGTATTCGAGTCACATCTTTCCATTTTGACATCTCTGAGAAAAGATTTTATTAATGAAGGTAAAATTTGATGTATACTGATCATTTACAGACCAGGATTTGAGAGGCTTTCATACATGCTCTGTGAAAACTTTGTTGTCCTTTAATTTATAAAATGCATGTTAGATCAAAAGGTATTTTTGTGATGTTTGTAATTATCACCACTTATTTTTTAGTACCTAAGAAACCATTGTTTAAGGGCTCGTTTTTCAACTTTTGCCCCAGATCTCCAAGACTTTCCGTTCGAGTCAACCTGCAATACAAATGATTTACTTTATCAATAAAAGATTTGAACAGCTGAAGCAAACGTACTTGTTCATTTGCTAAGACAGTTTTATCGACGGGGTCCCAGTTCACCAAGGATTCACTTTGGTAAGCAAGGCCTGAGTCAAACAACTTCTTGAATATGAACTGGGTCCACTTGTAATATTCCGGATCACACGTGGCAAATTCACGGCTCCAGTCGAACAAAAAACCAAGATCGTCTAGTTGGGATCTCATGGACTCAATGTTTTTGCGTGTCCATATCTAGTCAAGGTAACTTTTTCAGTAACTATTTCAGGTAGGGAGCTGCGAGTTTTAAATTTACTTGTGGCTCAATTCCTCTTTCTATTGCAGCATTTTCTGCCGGCAAACCAAATGCATCCCATCCCATGGGGTGTATCACTTTATATCCGAGCATTCTGCAAAACCACAAATCAAAATCTTAAAGTAACCTACTTATTTTAATATTGCTTTGCTAATACCTGTACAAAAATGCATTAGCATCTGATATGGCGTAAACTCGTACGTGGCCCATATGAAGTTGTCCTGATGGATAAGGAAACATACTCAGAACATAAAACGTCGATTTTTCTGAGGGTAGTGCTTTTGGCCTAGAAGTTATTGTTTTCGTTGTAAAACTCCTTTTAAACATATGGCTCAATCAAATCAAACCAACTCACAACTTTTGAGCATCTTCAATTAACTCCCATAGCTTAGGCTTCCAATACTTTTCTATCTCTTTCATTGTCTCTTCATTGAAAGTAGGATCAAACTTTTGCGTCAGATTAAAAACGGTCCTCGCATGGATCAGACTGGCTAAAAAAAAGTATCCAAATCTTCACGAGATATGTTGCAAAAACCAAACAACAAAAAAAATTCACTTGGCGTCCTTTGTGTTTTAGACAAGATTCTTAAAAACTTGTGGATGGCCATTGCTTTCAAAGAATCAAAGAGAGAGTTGACAACTAGATAAGACAGCTCAGCCTCATAGCCCCAAACTAAAAGAGTACATTGTATTTTACTAATGTCAAAAGTATTATAGGATTAATGCTTACTTGCACCTTTCTTTATTAATTCCCTGACACCTCTGACCTTGAAAAAACGTGGATCAACCTTACTTTAAGGGAGCAGTTCTTTCAAAATTTTCAGAAATACTAGAAAATATTTGAACAATTGATAATTAAAAATACAGCGTTGACAACTTTCTTACCATTAAATTAACTTTTAATTCAACAATATATACATATTATCCTTTAATTATTAGTTGTCAATTGAAAAAGCTTTTTCTGCATGATGAATTTAGTTTGAAAAAGGTTTAGCGTGTAGATCATATGTTCAGTTTACAAATGGTCAAAATTGTTTTGTTTACAAAATGTGGTGCGCGCGCGCGCAGTTTGTAAATAAATAAACCGAAAATAATCGCGCGCCCTCCCACGTGTGAAAACTTGAAAAAAATTCACGAAACCTTTCAAAACAAAACAAAATTTTAGCTGCCCTTAATTTCCTTTTAGGGCTAATTTAATCCTTATTTCGGTAAAAGGTGATAAATGTTTGTCTAGTATTCTAAAGACAAGATCTTTTTGTGAAGAATTATGTCTTCTGAAGAGGAAGATTATAATGGACGAAAACCATTTACTGAGGGTGAACTCATTCGATTCAAAAGAGAAAAACGAAAACAGAGAAAAGAAAAACTTATTGAATCACTTGAGAAAAAGAGAAAAAATGCTTCCTTTCAAGAAGAATATGACATTAAAAGGAAGGAAGCCCTTGAGAAGGAAAAACAGGTACGTCAATCTTTTGACCGTTCACATTATATCACCCATTTTTATGAATTATTAAAATATAGTTGCAAAAAGAAAATGGTCGTGATTACACTATAAGTTTAGCTCTAGCTGGATCAATACTTGACAATGCTCAGAGTCCAGAATTAAGAACATACTTAGCCGGACAAATTGCCAGGTAATGACCAAAGATCTAAAAGTGACATTAATTTTTATCATGTTTTTTATATGATCAGGGCGCTGGCAGTTTTCAACGTAGACGAAGTTATAGTTTTCGACGATGTTAGAAAAGTGGCATCAAAAAAAGAATCTGGGCAAACAGATGGCGAATATGGTGGGGTAAGAAAACACGGAGAACCTTGTCTTCAGCTTGCCAGGTGGCCTTTTTGATTTATGGGTTGACATGTTGCACAAAAGTGACCAAAATGTATATTCAGGATACTGCAGTTTTTGGAGTGTCCTCAGTACCTGAGGAAACACTTCTTTCCCATCCATAAAGATCTTCAATATGCAGGAGTTTTAAATCCTACAGATATGCCTCACCACCTGAGACAAAATGAATACTGCGAGTACAGAGAAGGAGTGGTTATTGACCGTCCGCCAACCAAGAGGGGATCACTGGTCGTACATCTATCCCTTTTAAAAGAATCATTTTCTAGATATTTGCTTCGCATTTTTAGGTTGATATTGGGTTGAAAAGAGACTGTTGCATTGATAAGACTCTAACCCCAGGTGTCCGAGTAACTGTTAGGATAAATGTAAGTTTTCTTAGGATCATAGAAAAATAGTTTTTTTAAAATTACTTTTACACCTCTTTCAGAAAGATTTGGACGCTGAAGGTAAAGTTCTGAAAACTGACGTTGTTTCTCCAACTGAACCCCGAGAAAAAAAAGGTCTTTATTGGGGGTACACAGTTAGACTTGCAGACCGACTCTCAGCAGTTTTCTCCAAGTCTCCTTTCCAGGGTGGCTACGACTTGGTAAACTAATAATAATACCCGACTAAGCCTTTACAAAAGTCTAAACTCTAAATTATCTAGACCATAGGCACTTCTGAGAGAGGCTCAAATGTTGATGCGGTCACCTTGACCAAGAAGTTCAAACACCTTTTGATAGTTTTTGGAGGCGTAAAGGGTCTTGAAGCTGGAGTTGAATCGGACGAGAAGCTAGAAAATGTTCAAGATCCGTCGGATCTTTTTGACTTGTATATCAACACTTGCCCCACTCAGGTACTCAAAGTGGTCTTTGGTATATCAAAGTAAGAAATACATATGCATTCGGTTCTTAGGGTTCAAGGACAATCAGAACTGAGGAAGCTATTCTAATTTCTCTAGCTGCCTTAAGACCCAAAGTGATTGGTGTCCAATCAAATTCATGATTTAAATTAATTTAATCAAAAGAAACTGCATTTATCCTGCTAAGAGTAATGTAATGTATTTTCAAAAACTTTTCGACTGCTTTTGGGGGTGTAAGCATGTGTTGAACCGGAGAGGCCCAGTGGTGTTGATTTCAATTGGTCGTCTAGGCAACCTGCCAGAAATTGAACATACAATTGGTCAATATGCTTTAAAAAGAGGCTTTTAATAATCATGAATCTTGAGTAGCTCCTATCTGGAATACATATATACCCATAATTTATTATTTTTATACCATGGAGACACAGGTGTGCACCTTCGTCAAGTGCCAAAACCATTATTTAACCAGGTTTGTTTCACTGCCATATTTCAAAATATAGTTATTTGTAAAAATAATTGTTTGTCATAAATTTCTACGATGACCCAGAAGCAGGTAAAATTTGAAATCAAAATAGTTCTATTTTATTCTGAACAATAACAAATTCAGTAGGAATTTAAACTGTTCTAAATGCTAACAAACAAGTGAAGCTATTCAGATGCTCATTTCCACACTTTTATCACACCATCTCTTGAGCCCGAGGCAAGATACCAGTTGCTAGCCTGACACAAGGCCATGGAAGAAATCCAATCGAGGTGACCTGATGAGATTCAACATGGTTTGTACTCTTTGTTGTCAAACTAATTTAGTTACCTTGGGACGGAGGCTCTAATCCTGGTCTGCTGGAGTTGGTATCCATACTTTGTCCAATCATTCCAGCCGACGGAGCATTTGCTATGCTAAGCTTTGGTTTGGTATGAATTTCTTGTATCACCTCACTGCCCTCAACAAGCTTTGCCCTACTCATTCGAAATTTTCAATACCATTTTAAAAGAAAAAAAAGTTTGTGAAAGCCAATACTTATATGAAACAAGGGCCGGATTTATCAATTCATTTGAGCCACCAGCAACGATGTATGACTCTTGAGGTGAGGATAGATTCCAGTAACGTATTCTCATGTCAGTTCCTGCTGTGAGCACAATATTCATATCATTCTGTTGAATGCTTAGCATCGTAGAAATGCTTTGAGAAAATGAGTTGTGCTGAAAAAATGGCAGCTGGATAAAATTTGAGCTTCGATTAAAATTTGTTAGAATTAACTCACTTTTTGGTTAGTCACTAAGATTGGCATTGCACTTGCCCAAAGTACAAGCTGGCGGTGTTGGCTCTCAATATTCCAAAGTCCAACTTCATTGTTGCCTTGTACAGCAGCCAAGACAGACCCCTCCTGCTGGCTTCTACAAAAAAAACACCATCCAATTCACATATATCCAATAAAATGAAAGTCAAACGAATCACCTCTGAGGAATAGTTAATGCCCTGATTCTTGACTCTGCTGAGTGCCTTGCTTTCACCACAGGTAACAAGAATCTCAAATCCCAACAAATTAGATTTCCAGACGATGTACCACAAACAGCCCATGTGTGGTCTCCTTTGAAGTGAAACACATTCGGTATTCGTGTATGAAAAATGACAACTATTTTGTACCTTGGGAGGCTGCAAAAGCAGTCAAAATTCCATCCCTAAGCTCATTGTAACAAGAAAAAGCAGGCTTTGGTTGTCGCTGGTCGATGCCGAAAATTCCACCATAAGCTGTTGCATATAAAAAGTACGGGTAGGTACTGTTCTCTACAAAAACCTAAGAAAAAAAATTGTTCATAGAAAAAAGAGAATATTTTTATTAAAATCTTATTTTACCAGCTCTATAGGTGGGTCAACATCTTGAGGATCACCAGACATCACTGAGCGAATTTCAGAACCTGAGGCACTAATAAGTAACAAAAAACAGTGTTATTTTCTGTGCACTTACAATTCTCAAAGTAAATTTTATACTTATAAATAGAGATTAATCCATTTTCAGCACCAAATGCTATAATCTCTCCTTTTGGGTCAACAGACATACATGTAAGGGGTGACTGATCCTTACTGCTGAAAAGACTTTGAGCCCTATTCACAACTGCTTTCCCTTCAAATTTTTTGCAGTCCCAAAGCTAAAAAATATTATGAATTTAGTGAAAACAAATTTTGGTAGACCAAAAAAGTATATCTTACCCTGACACAACCATCTTGTGAGGCGCTTGCAAATATTGTTGTTCCTGGCAGCATTGATAGCTTCACTATACCACCCTAAAGTGTTGCAAAAAATATTAATTTTGTGTTAAAGATCAACGAACTTTTCCAACAATACCTCGTGCTCTTTTAAATGAGCAACTAGAACCCCTTTGGGCTTCCAAATGGAAGTTGGGCTTTTCTCTGAGTGGTCACCAGGCATTCTCCTTCTCGACTCCTCTTGATACTCTCTTCGCTTAAAAGTGAGCAACTCATCAAACTCAAGAAGACAAGGTGCAAAGTCACCTAGGCATACAAACAAGTTTTATTCGGGTGAATAAAAGTCGGAAAATTTTGATGCAAACCTTTTTCAGAATCAACTTTTCCCAAATCATTGTACGCATTGGCCTCTCTTGCAGTTTCAACAGGCCCAAGTAACTCCAAAGCTTTTGAATCTCCAAACATCTTTTAATGAAAAACTTGTTTTTTATTTCCAATTAATATAGATAAAATTGCTTCCTTACTTGATTCCATTCTTCATTTCCAGTTTGTACTTGAGGAGCTGAGGGGTTATCAAAGTGGTGATTGTCAGAAAACAAAGGATCTGCAATTTTACATCTAATTAGCTCAAATTTTTTAGGTAATGGAAATAGGATTTTACCCATATCGATTAGAGTTCTTTTCCTTACTGGAGTCTCCTAAATTTTTTGAATCGCAACAATTAAGAACCTTTCAAACATACATAATAGTAACAACTTAACCTTTCCACTATTTTTAAGCACTTTGATGTCAATTACACCATTTGCAAAGAAAATCTGGTTGGAAAGAACTTTCTTAAGTACAGACTTATGTCGAGAAAGCTTTATCAGCTTTTCACGCATGCTTAATAGTTGGTCCTCAAGGACTGGAGTAAGAACTAGAAGGAATAAAAAAAGAGTTTTGACAGATCCCCTTCTGTTTACAATGATAACCAAAGCTCAAATTCTGTACCTTCTGAAAGTCTCCTTTGTAAATTTCTAACATCATCTGAGATTTCAAAGTCATTATTTGACTTCGATGCAGATCTGCAAGTTCAAAAATCGGTACCTTTTTACCATAATTATAAGAACAGCAAACACAATTTTTTTGAAATAAAATGGTTCAAATTTCAAAAAGAAACCCTAATTTTTACCTAGATGTTTTTCTATGCTCTAAATAGCCTAAATAATCTTTCAAAGTTTCTGGAGGAGCTTTGACGATTGCATCATACAAGTGCCGTGGTATTGAGCTATGAACATTAGCCTGAAAATGATTTTTGAGACATTTTACTTTAGCATTATGGTATCAGGATAGTCAAGCCTTTTCGCAAGGTTACCAATATAAGGTATGGCTGGTCCATTTGCACAATTTTATGCTTCAGAAAAGGCTCTAAAATGTTTCCAAGTTTGACAAGTCTATCAACTGTGTCCAAATGCTTTGCAGATGAAGAAAGAAATCCTGCGCCATTTAAAAAATGATCACCAAACAAATAATTATATGAAACTAGAAATTATATTTAAAGTTGGATTTTTTTATAACGATTATGAAATATCTATCATGAAGTTTTTGGGTAAGGTTTCCTCACCTGCTGTTGCTTGTCTTATCCAGAGGTTTGGATGAAGAAGAAAGGGAGTAGTGTCTTTTAGTAGTTCATAAAGTGCAGACTTTTGCAAAAGATCAAGCTCTGTAAGACTAGCCATGGCACCAATGCAGCGAGCCACAACAAATTCCTCAGTATCTGACAAACCCTTAAATTAAGCAAAGTGTACTGTAATTTTGACAGTTGCTATACTTTTTTCACTCAAAAAAAGTATACCTGCTGCAAGAGCGGTAATAAAATTGGAGAGCATTCTTTTCCAATGAACGATGCAACCCCAACTATGTTGTCGTAAAAAGATATTCTTAGCTGGGGATCATCTTTGTCATTAAGAAAGGTTATCATGTGAGAGAGAAGGATGTCGTTTGCTGTTGGATATGGAAAAAAATTAATTTCTCCTTGATTGCTTCAATTAAAGATAAACGTCTTGAACTTTCACCTTTCAACTTTCCGAAGAAAACAGCCAACTGTGTTACGCTGTTCTCCATTAGGGCCTGTTTCACTGGATTGACAGCATCAGCCAGCAAAACAGAAACTGCCTGCATTGATAAGACAAATTCATTGGTTATTTTTATCATTTCGTAAGGAATCTCCAAATCGAAGTAAAAATCAATTTCAAAGTTCATCGCAAACCTGGCTGATGGATTCGTGCAGTGCATTTAGCTCTTTTTCATACATTGGGACTTGAAAATCTGTTCATCAAAATTTTTTGCCTAAAATCATCCAGATCTGAATACAAAATTTCCATACCTGAATTGTTACCATTCAACATAACAATATCTAGAAATCGAACTGCCTCAAGAGCAATCTAAAAGAGCAGTCAAATTAAAACATGAAAGAAAAGGACATTTTTGATTTAACACACCACTGATATATTCGAAGCAAAGGCAGCCCTGACTAAATCATTTCTGTCGTGACAAAGATGCATTAGGGTTTCAAAAATGTACCCCGGAAATATATTGGCATCTGACATTGGAACAGTGGTAACAGATTTTGTGCACTGAATGAGACAATTCAGGGCAGAAATTCTTACGGATGGAAAACGATCAGACAATTGAGTAATCTGTTAAATACGAAAGAAAATGTTGGATTTTTCAATTGATAGCGAAATTTGAAGATTTCAATTTAGCCCACCACATAAGGAAGAATCCTGTCCAATATTACTTCACTTTTAAGGTGTGGGGCTATTTTTCCAATGGTCGTCAACGCCATTGACTTTGTACCTGCGAATCTTAAAGACCTGGATGGGGGAAAAAATGATAACTTTCAGCTATCTGACAGCCAACCATATCTTTTAATGATTTTCAATCAATTAGGCACTCAACCTCATGTTGCTTGTGATGAGAGAACAAATTAGGACAAGGCCACCGCTGTCAAAATCAGATGATTCGTCATTGAGCATCAACAAAATATCATCAATCTTATGAAATAATCTAAATATCAAAGTTTTCAACTTCAAACTATTTTCTGTTTGAATAAGTGATAAAATGGGTTTCAATTGAATTTTGTATACCTTTCTATTTTTGTATCTGGTGACATTGAAGGATCTGTAGAAAATCTTGTCATGAGATCTAGCAAAAATGTATAAAAGTAGTTGGGGAAAACTTTTCCAGTTTGACTCTTGAGGTATTCGCTTGCTGAAAATCTTTCACTTGGGCTTTTGTTAATCATGTGTTTAATGAGCTCCTTTGGAAGACAAAAATATAGTTTAACTTACAGAAATTATTAATTATTCTAAATTGAGATTCATCAAACATAAATTACCTGAATATCTTCGTCTTCAATTTTTTCAAATACTTTGTGTGGTTCAGCCTCTCCCACTCTGTATGCCAACAGTTTTGAGAGACTAAATGCGTGAACAGAACCATCAGTAAAAAGCTCGATGAATACACAGCCAGCTAAAATTTAAAAAGTATTAATTATAATCACACGTTGCCATAATATTCATGTATAAAAATTCCTAACGTCTGTCTCGTAATGCAGGCGTGGAGGTCGCTTGGCAAAAAAAATATCTAAAAACAAGGCTGAGGGGGGGGCAGCTTGCCGCTCAAAAACCAACTAGTTATACAATCAAATATAGGATTAAATAAGGTATCTTCAACAATTCAACAAAATTTTTATAATTTGATGGCTCACCAGAAAATATATCCATAGACGGAAGTAATTCTCCCGATTCCAAACCTCCAGGCGAAAACTGAATAGTCAAGATTAAAATAAATTTTTAAATGGCTACTTTTATCCAAATATTAGGCGGGTTCCAATTTTAGAAATGTAAAGTTTTGTGCCATACTTGTGGATTTTCTGCAATCAATGCATCAAAGGTGCGAGTCTGAAATCGCTCGGGTGCTAGGTAACATGTGCGACGCCTGAAATCATACAGTATACTTGTTAAATCATTTTGAAACACAACACTCTGGTCGACAAAGATTTGATGACTGTAAGCTTACCTTGATGTATCGAAAAAGTAGGAAAAATCTGCTGGATTGTCTTCGGGTAAAAACGTGGGCTTGAAGGAGGCAAAATCAGTGAGGACAAGCCAGTTCCAACTACGAAAAAAAGTCAAATAAGTGAATAATTCCAAGTACCTGAAAATGTGTTTCATTCATAATTAGAGAAAAATTACCTTGTCACCATGACATTTTCCATCTTGATATCTCCATGGCAAATCTAGATCAAAAAAGCTTTATGAAAGTTTGATTTTAAGAGTATTTTACTAAAGATTATTAATTTTTGCTAAATATAAAAAAGATTTAGCTACAGGAAAGACTCACCCCATGCTTGTGAGCTTGTTGTAAAGCAACCAGCAACTGGAATGCGATCCACTTCTTTTCCACCATAGTCAAAAAAGGCCTTGTGCTTACTCTATCGTATAAACTATCTTTCAAGTATTGACGCACTAAGAACCCAGCCCGTTCAGTCATCTGAAAAACCATGATTAGTTTCAGCATGAATTAGATTTTAATAGGGACACTCCGAAAGTATAAATACCATGGATTGTTGGAAAGGCAAACAATTTAGACATTCCTGCAATGCTTTTTGAATATCCTCCAATTTCTTTTTTTCTTTTTTAAGATCTATACTGGGATCCTAGATATACATTTATAATTATTTTTTGTTAAATTCATGTGGGTTTTTTCTGATAGTGTCGAAAAAGATATTTACTCACTTGCATTGTAAAAACCTTCACGACTAGAGTTTGATTGTTTCGAGTAGCTTTTGCAACTTTCATAAATCTCGTATTTCCAAGGCTTAAATGAATCGACAAATTATTATGATTTCAGAAAAATATCACTAAAACAAAGTATTTATCATCATAATTGATTTTTTTACCTTCCATTGAATGAAAGTTCTGGTATATCTCCCAAGTAGTGTTCCACAGGAAATGTCTGGGCTGGAGCTATAGCTACTAATTGATTCCCCATTTGTAATTCTTAATTGTCCAAAGATATAAACTGCAGTTAAAAAATTCTTAGACAAAATAATTCTGATTATTCATTTATTTTTTCTCAAGTTGTCAAATTTTACTAAGTTTCTTTGTTTTTATTCTTTGTTTGTTTGTTTGTCAGGCGTTCTCTTATGAAGTTTTTAGAGCGAACAGCGAATATGCTTTTGCCATACGCGCCAACACTGGGTTGATTCTCAGAGGGAGAATTTTGAAACTTTTGTCTAAATAGTTTGTTGAATCAAATTTCAAAGGATGAATCAGCCTCTAAGAGGATGTGGGTCACAGTAGCCTTACAAACGTCAATGGCATCAAAAATTATTTACTTCAGAATAAAATTAGCAGATAGCCCGTTGCTGCCCAGGCATTTTACGTTACACAAAGTTTTTTCTCCCCTGACCTGCTTAGGTTTTTTAAGGTTAGGATACCAGGGGGTCAGGGGGGTCGGGTTGGCTGGGTCAGGCTTGTGTTAAGAACCTTTCCTGAGTTGGTGTGGAGGTCTGTGCAAAATTTGGCAGAGATTGGTCCGACGGTTCACGCATGAAAGAGGGACATAGGTACAAACATTATGTTTTATATATGCAGATAGCACACACAGATCTCAGCATTTAGATTTAAGTTACGATACTATATTACTTTTGATCACGCAACCCTTTGTCCACGTTTGATTCTCGGGGAGCAAAACTTTTAATTGTCACAGCTTGTCCTGATTGACCTGCAAATAAAAAGGGCTACATTAAAAATAAAAATTAGTAATGAAGAAATCAAAGTACAACTTTATAAAATTAAAGTAGTAGAGAAGCAAATCAATTTCATTTACGACCTGGAGAGAACCTGAAACAAATATTGAAAAAAGTTGAATAGTTAAGCAAGAAAAGAAAGACTTTTACCAAAAGTAAAAAATGATAATTTGAACATGACTTTTAGCAGAATTTAGATAGTTTTACAAATTACTACAATCGAGATGCCTGTGAAACAAAATTTAACACATAGATTTACATGATTTTCGTCGTCATTTCTTGTACTTTCTGAAAGGTTGTGAGTCCTCTGCTACTCCCAAGTTATCAAACATAACTTTGATGCCTTTTCATCGTCACACTGTGGCTTTTGCGAATTTCTTTGGTATCAAGTGTAACTTTGATGCAACGATTTTTTACTGTATTTAGATTTTTCAAAACAAAACAATTTTGACTTTTTGCCTCGTAAGTTTTGATTTTCGTACGAATGAAAGATGATTATTTTCAAAAGTGGGCGTTTTTGAGGTTTTATTCTGAATGGAATGTTGATAGTAGAATTTGGTGTCAAAGAGCCAGTGACTTATTAAAAATGGCAGCAGCTATGATTGGAACAATAAGCTCAGATTTGACACACGCTGAGACGATTCTACAGGTCTTTTATTTATAGTGATTTTATTAAGTGAGCTGATTTTAAAGATATTTTTTTCTCCACAGATAGCTGACTCGTTAGATCATTTGCAAATGATTACACAAACTATTTTTGAACGAATTCAGAGCCATATTGACGAAAATCTTATCAAGTTGGACAATATAGACAATAGGTAAAGGTGCTTCGGTACTTTGATTTCTTCCATGTGGTTTTGTTTTATATCTATAATTTTTCATTTCAAGAATAAAAAAGGCAAGTGAAAAAGTTGAGGCAGTTAAACAACATAAGCAAAAGTAAGTTGATCAATTTTTAAATAATTCATAGCTCGCTCCATTAAATAGTTATTTATTCATTTGTATATGTTTGAAACGTGCATGATATAGCTCTTTATTATTAGATCTGCCACCTGTTTGTACTCCAGCAGCAAATTTCCATCTGTAGATTACGCTGACTTTACTTTGAAAAAAGTTGAAATGACTTTGATTTCTCAAAGAAAACAAACCCCGGTTTCATCACGGATATATGCATCTGCTAAACATCCTGAACGAGATATAGATCAAGTGTGTTATTCAAACACTTTAAATAGAGATTTTCTTAACAGTTTTTCAATGTTTCAGAATGAAATAAAAGCGAAGCTCCACTTTTATCATGTGAAATCAAAATCAAAAGTATCATCCAGTTTTGAACCCCCCTCCCCTAAGTTTCCTTCTTCTAAACTTTGGTCTGCTGCTTCTTTCCTTCTTTTCAATACAGCAAAAACTCCATTTGGTACTCAGGTAAAACATACTTAAGTTATAATTGAATTGAGATCGAGGATTCACTATCATTCCTTGGTAAAAATGAAACACATCCATATTAGTATGTAGACCCTCTTGAAGTGGCATCTAAAAAATCCAAAGCTGGGAAGTCTGAGATTGTTGAAAAAGTTGGTCCATATGAGGCACCTTCGAGCTTGACCAAAAATGGTATTTCAGTTGTTTTAAACTTTATTTCAAAAATGCAATGAAACCAAGTAAAAATTTATATTTTTCATTTAAGGTTTAGATGTGACTTTCAACAAGGATCTTTATGTACCAGAAATGGAAGATTTGCCTGACTTTGAGTTACCTGGTAATTTGCACACTTATTTTACTGTAAAATGTAGGGAAACAATTCAAAACCTTCTCGAGTGTAATAAGGGAAAATTGAGTGGCTCTAAAATTTCATCACTACCTTTAAAGCTTTCCTTTTCAAATTTTTGGCAGAGGTCCAACTATTTTGAATAATGATGATTACCAAAAACAAAGTTGTATCTAAAATAAATTATTTCATTGAATTATTGAATTATTAATTGAAAGCGTCGTAAAAACCTTACTTTAATCAGATCGATATTTTAGCACAAATAAAAAATACTTTCGCATTTAAAAAGATCCACCTTTCAGACGAGCTGCCAGACTTGCCAGGAATAGCCCAGAACATCGCTTTTGAGTCAACAGGAATTTCTTCCTTGCCTGAAGTTTCCATATTTGATAGTCAAGGTAAACAACGAATGGAATTCAGCTTTGGAAAAATTTGCTATGCCTAAGAATTCGTTTCAGATCCAAAGCCTCTTGATCTGATCCCACCTAGTCCTTTTTTCCTTCCGATCAAAAAAGCCATTCCTCCTCCGCCCCCTGAAAATCCTCCCCCCAAAGTGATGGAATTGAAGATCCTGGAATCTGTGTCAGAAACTGTCTTTCCCAATCAAAGTCCAACCGAAGATGATGTAAAACCTACTGAAAGGGAAGAAGTTGTTCAAACAGACGTTACTGGTTAGTTTTACGTTCCATTTTAATGCATTCAATTCATTTGACGCTCAAGTTTAAATTTTTAAAGATGGAGCAGCTTTGGGCGTTGCCCGTGTACCTCAAGGGAAGGATTCCCGTGCCAGCCTAATGGAAGCAATCCGTAATGCAGGAGGGTCTGGAAGAGCAGGTTAGCTTTTGTAGCACAAGGATTGCAATGGTCTCCTAAGATGCAAAATTCACTTTATTCATTAGGCTTGAAGTCAGTTAAAGAACAAAAGGATGAAGAAAAACAGCATAAACAAGAGACTCAAGCTAAGACGATGCAGTCGGGTGGGGATCTGATGTCTGATCTGGTAATTTAGTAGACAACTAAAGAATCTTTCAGTCTCCATTTTATTTTTGATTTTAGGCAAGTAAGCTTGCTATGAGAAGAAAGGGCATATCAGGGGCTCAAAAATCCGAAACCCTCGGTGAGAAGATAGCAAAACGTGCTTTACAAAAATAGTTTTTATCATATTTTATATCATATTACAACAGTATTTTCTAACTTTAGATGCTTCTCACACTAACTTAAAAAATAGAATAAATTGTCACATAACATTTTCAGTACATCGATTTTCAATTTTCACCACTAACTACTGTTACATTTTCAGCTCCTCTAGTCCCCTCGACTGGTAATAGCAATCGCCTCGACTCTTTAGGAATGATATCGTCCCTCATTCCGCCTCCCCCACTGACTTCCGGTCCCAGTGGCGAGACACACTTAAGCAACTCTGAGGAGAGCGAAGACGATTGGAACTAACATTTACATAGCAATTAGCATTTCAAAATGGAACAAATTGTGATTTTCTCATCACTTTAAACGAATTATTTTTGTTATAAAAGAAGTTGACCTTTCAAAATTCATTTCTTTTCTCATTTTTCTAGAATTAAGAATGGAATGGGGGTACCCTGGACAGCGCATAACAATTCATGAAAAGGTGAAAGCAGAAAAAACTTCACAACAATCCAAGATTAATAGGCAGATCAGTAATATTAAAAAAAATAGAAAGACATTTTAGTTAATTATGATTCATTTCTCAAATAGTTAAAAAATGATTTCTTCATCAAGATTCAAATCTCGTAGTCATTCAGTTCCTGATCTAACCACGTCTCCACAACCTCACTCACACATGCCAGACGGTCCTGCATTGTCCTAAATTTACCAACTCCCCACTTTCTTGCGGTTCGACAAAAAGTAGTCTATTAAGAAGATCAAACAGCAGTTAAGGTTGTTCATCTCTAATAATTTTGGTAACCTTTGAAGCAGCTGAAAATTTTTTCCAAGTAACTTTTCAATATACCAAAATGTTAACCTGCACTTACAGTTGTTCTCAAAGATGTCTTTATGAAATCTTTATTGCTCATTTATTAATTGATTGATCTGAGGGGTCGGTGGTTCGATCCCCGGCACCAAGGGTTTAATCCCTTGCACCTCAGGCAACATTTTTGATGTTTTTAGGGCAATCCGGGGTCGAAGGGTGCCTGAGGTGTACGGGATTAAACCTCTGGTGCCGGGAATTCCCAGCCTGATGCTGGGAAAATCATATTAAGATCAAGTGTTTAGTTTTAAGTTATGAAATTATATTTAAGGAATAGAAAATAGTTGCTCTATGCAATTAGGAAATTCTCATGAATTTTTTAGGAAAATTGTGATATTTATTGTTTCTTTTCATGCTTGATAAAACTGGAAATGAAATTCAATTTTCATAAAATTAAAAGATTCTAGCTTAAAATGCCATTTTCTATATATTTCTGCTTAAATCAGGATGATGAATTATTTTGAAACTTGTTAGAATCACGCAATCAAAATCAAAACAAACTGGTATGTCGCGCCTTGGTAAAATCAAATCAAATCTGGACTCGGGAGAGCGCAATCAGTGAGTCGCGCTTCAAATTCAAAACAAATTTTTCATTCGCGCAACTAAAAATCAAAACAAATGTGGACCAACCACCATTTTAAAGATCACATTCAGGATGCTTTTGCTGTCCTTGTTTTGGATCTCAAAAAGTAAATTGGCACTTCTTTTAAGTGGAATTAGTACATGAATGTCAAAGTAGAATTCTGGTAGGTTTTTTGTTTTGTTTTTGCAATTGTGCACGCTGCTTGAGCACTACCAAAAAAATTTGGTGGCTAACTGAGAATTTAGCCATTCTTCTTTGTTTGAAGCTGTAGTGCGATTAGCCACCTGCTTTAGCAAATGCTATTCGCACGACCAGTTTTCTTGGTCGGGGGAATAGCCATTTCCTTGCGAAGCGGCTATCCGCACTACTATATAGTAGAAGCGACTTTTGTTATTTTATTCTCAAAAACAAACAAAACAAAGCAAATACGTGGCGCTCAGTGGAAACTTATATTTGATTTGTCTCTCGCATTATATCTGGAAACTTTTGAAAATGGGTTTCTGCTCAGCTCTCCACAATTTTTCAACGCTTATCCTTTATGTTGCCGGGCTTGGTCTCTCAGGTTATGCCTATTTCATTGAGATTTCTAAGGAAAAGGATCCCAACTATGTTGCCCTCTGTGAAATTGGTGAAAAAATGAACTGCACTAGGTAAATATTTCAATATATTGGAAGGTTAGTTTAATTGTGAGGTTATTTACATCTTGCTTCAATTTGATTGCAGGGTTTTGACATCAGAATGGAGCAAGGGATTTGGACTTGTTGATAAGTATCTTGGAAAAGACCATGTTTTGTACCAGCCTAATGCCTTGTATGGAATTGTCTTCTACTCACTTACTGGGCTGTTGCACATGTGTGGAAGAAGGAACAGGTGATAATTGAGGCTTATTGTAATTCAAATCAAACAACCAGTGTAAGTTATCAGCAAACGTAATCTAAATAGCTTTTTTATGCCCGATTTGGCCTCAAAGCAAAGTTTCCATTTATTAATTTCCCTGTCACTTGATTTTGGCAAGCTTATGACATTTAAGCTTGGTGAGTTTGGCCATCAATTTTACACTGATATTTTGTTATTAACTAAGTAAGATTCGGCTGATTTCACTGGCTAAAAGGACAAGTTTCTTTGATATCATTATTAAATATTCACTTTATGATTACCAGGCAAATGTTCTCTCACTTTATTGATTTTTTTATTATTTTAATTTTTAAGGTTCATCGCCTCGTTCCTGCTTTTCTGCTTTGTTGTCTCCTGTATCATGTCTGCATACCTTGCGTACATCCTCTTTGTTGTTCTGGAGGACTTATGCGTCATTTGTGTGGGAACCTACCTAGTCAACTTCTTGCTGTTATTGCTGAATATGTGTAACAAGAGATCCTCGAAGCCAGCCAAGAAATCGTACAAAAAAGACGAGCCAATAATTGGAAATTTCAAGAAGAACATTTAAAAAGTATCTAATGAATCTCACCAGATAAGATTAAACACAAAAAGGATATTAATGTTGATATACTCCAAAATGAAGCTTTTTTTATTTGAAGCCTAAGCCAGAAGCATTTTGTCTCTCCCATCTGGTCCTTCTCTAAGAATATCTTTAAAGGCAAATTAAAAAGTTTTAGTGATTTACTAATATTATATGTTGTTTAAGTTTGAAGTTCAATAAAGTATATCCATGAATACTTTTTACCCTTCATTTGTATCTTATTATTTTTCAAGGCATGGTTGTAAGCAGAGGAAACTGATAAAAAGGCGCTTATGGCAAATTCTGCTTGGGACTTGAGGCTTTTCCAAATAAACAAACAAAAATCAGCGCCAAAACAAAATATTTTAAAAACAATAACAAAACTTTCAATTTTAATTTTTTGGTTTTTTGAATCG
>Ga0194133_10004159_pt1 | contig 19747 bp, 17 predicted proteins | sample TA2KigOf40mmetaG_FD_155448 | JGI IMG/M metagenome (GOLD analysis project Ga0194133, IMG submission 155448) | Freshwater microbial communities from Lake Tanganyika, Tanzania - TA2015055 Kigoma Offshore 40m | ecosystem: Environmental > Aquatic > Freshwater > Lake | place: Tanzania: Lake...
GAGCACGCCGGTCGCACCGAAGGCGCCCGGCTCCACGCGGAGCAGTGTGGTGGGCGCTATCAGATCCGCCACGAGCGCCACGCCGGCAGCGGCGATCACCCCGACGAGCAGCCCATCGAGGAGCGGACGACCGCGCGCGAGCAGCCCGATCACGAGCGCCGGCACCACGAGCAGGAGCAGACCATCCGGTCGTGCACCGGCGACCACCGCGGTCGCGGCGGGTTCGGCGCGCGATGCGACGGTGGCGAGGGCAAGGCTCGCGGCGAGGGCGACGGCGCCCGCCGGTATCACGTACTGCAGCCGGCTCCGCACCGTCCCGGCGACATCCGTCGCCTGGGACCCCGCACTCGCGATCGACGTGTCGGAGATCGGTGAGATCGAATCGCCCCAGGTGGCGCCGGCGAGGATGGCACCGAGCAACACGGCGGGTGTGGCACCGATGGTCGCGCCCGCGCCGTAGAGCACAGGTCCGGCGACGAGCAGGGTCCCGAACGAGGTCCCGGTCGCCGTGGCGAGGAGGGCGCACCCCACGAAGGCTACGCCGACGATGAGCACCGGGCCAGCGCCGAGCGCGGCAGCCCCCCACGCGACGCCGTCGACCAGCCCGCCCGCGGCGAGGATGGCGCCGAGGAGTCCAGCGAGGAGCCACGCGAGCACCATCACGGCGACGATCGGCTGCCCGATGCCCTCGAGGACGGCCTCGGACCAGCGTGCGCCGTCTCGAGCGAGGAGCCGGCTCGCGAGGAGTGCTCCCACGAGCACCGGCCAGAACCCGCGTTCATCGGGCGCGCCGGCCGCCGCGAGGGCGGTGACGCCGGCGACGAAGACGACCAGCGGCGCGAGGGCGCCGAGCAGGCCGAAGTGGAAGGGGAGGGGGCGTGAGGGGCTCGTCACGTGGCAGAAGCTACCCTCTTCGCGGTAGGATTGGCGCCATGTTCGATCCCGCCGATCCGGCGTTCGCCGCCGATCCCTATCCTGCATACGACTGGCTGCGTGCGAACCATCCGGTCTACCGGTGGGATGGAGACGGGACCTTCCTGCTCTCGCGCTACACAGATGTGCACGCCGCGTGGCGGGACCGCCGACTCGGCGTCGACTTTCGGCACCGTCTCCACGAGGATGATCTGGCCCCCGGTGCCACCGCCGAACCGTGGCGTGCGGGCGCGTATCCTTCGTTCGCGGCGTACGCGCGGTGGGACCTCCTCGCGATCGAGCCGCCGGACCACACGCGTCTGCGCCGGCTCGTCACCGAGGCGTTCACGTCGCGGGCGGTCGAGGCGCAGCGCGGGCCGGCGGCAGTGGCCGTGGCGTCCGCGCTGGAGCGGGCGAAAGCAGAGGGCGCGCTCGATGTGGTGCGCGACCTCGCCGAGCCGCTCTCGCTGCAGATCATCGGCGATCTCATCGGCGTGCCGGCGGTGGACCGAGCCCTGGTGCTCCGCTGGTCGCACGAGGTCGTCCGGATGTACGAGCCGGCGGCGACGGCGGAGGAACGCACGCAGGCGGATGCCGCAGTCGCCGCGTTCACCGATTACATCTCGGCGCTGATCCGCGAGCGCCGGCGGGCGCCGCGCGCCGACCTCCTCTCTGGGCTACTCGAGGCGATGCACGCGGGCGATCGTCTCGATGAGGCGCAGGTGACGTCGACGGTGATGCTCCTGCTGATGGCGGGACACGAGGCGTCGGTGAACGCGGCGGCGAACGGCGTCGCCGCGTTCGCGGCGCACCCGCAGGAGTGGACACGCTTCTGTAATGGCAGCGTCCCCGTCGCGAATGCCGTCGAGGAGGTGCTCCGCTGGGACCCCCCACTGCAGCTCTTCCGGCGCTGGGTCCTCAAGGAGGGCGTCGTCTTCGGCGACGTCGCGGTCCCACTGGGGTCGCGGGTGGGGCTCCTCATCGGCGCTGCGAATCGGGATCCGGCGCGATACGAGGCGGCGGATCGGTTCGATATCGGGCGTGGCGAGCCGTCGCATCTCGCCTTCGGTGGGGGCATCCATTTCTGCCTCGGCGCGCCCCTCGCCCGACTGGAACTGCAGGTGCTCTTCGAGGCGCTCGCGCGCGCTGTGCCGCGGATCGAGCTGCTTCCCGGCCGACGCCGCCGGCCGGGGTTCCAGTTCCGCGGATACAGCGCGCTCCCGATCGCGGCACGATAGACTACCGGGATGGACACACCTGCTCTCGCTGCGGACGAATTCCAGCTCTACGACCTGCGGGTGGAGGTCATCGCGACCGACCGACCGATGGTGTGCGGCCACCGGGCGGGTGACTGGTTCGTCGTTGAGGGGGAGACCCTTCGGTTCCCGCCCGGCCAAGGGATGTCGATGTATGCGTTGGCGGCGCTGCTCCCCATCCTCCCAGCGAAGCAGCGTCCGACGGCGCCGGCGGACTGGATGACGACGGACGCTGAGGTGGCGTGTTCTGACCCGCATTGTGGGGCACGGTTTCGCATCACGCGGACCGGGTTGCGGACCTTCCGGCACGGTGACGTAACCGTGGTTCCGATGCCGTCGCCTTCCCCCGACGCCGCGACGCCGTGACGGTCCCGCGCGTCACCGTCGCCCCCGGGTACTCGGTCTCTCGGGTGGTGAAGGGGGGATGGCAGCTCGCGGGCGGACACGGCACCGTCGATCGCGCGCGCGCCCTCGCCGATATGGCGGCCTTCGTCGACGCGGGTGTGACGAGCTTCGACTGTGCGGATATCTACACCGGCGTCGAGTCGCTTATCGGCGACTTCCTGGCGACCCGATCAGCGGGTGAGGTGCAAGTGCACACCAAGTGCGTGCCCGACCTCGATCGGCTGGCCACGTTGGGCCCTGATGAGATCGAGCGGATCGTCGCGCGCTCCCGCGAGCGGCTCGGCGTCGAGACCATCGACCTTGTGCAGTTCCATTGGTGGGACTACGCGCACGGCGATTGGATGGCGGCGCTCGAGCATCTCGCGGCGTTGCGGGCGCGCGGGTGGGTACGCCATCTGGGGATCACCAACTTCGACACGCACTCTCTCGCTCGGATGCTCGATGCGGGGCACCGGGTCGTCTCACATCAGGTCCAGTACTCGCTGCTCGATCGGCGGCCGGCGGCGACGATGGCGCCGCTCGCCGCGTCGCGCGGGGTCGGATTACTCTGCTACGGGGCGTTGGCGGGCGGATTCCTCGGTGAACGATGGTTCGGTCAACCCGAGCCATCGGAGCCCCTCGAGAATCGGTCCCTCGTGAAATACCGCCTCATTATCGAGGAGATCGGCGGCTGGTCCCGTTTCCAGGCGCTCCTCGCGCTGGTGCGGGAGATCGGGCGAGCGCACGGGGTCGGGATCGGCGCGGTGGCGGTCGCGTGGGTCCTCGCCCAGCCTGGCGTCTCGGCGGTGATCGCCGGCGCCCGTGACCGGTCGCACCTGGCGGATACCGTCGCGGGAGCGAACCTCCAGTTGTCCGACGCGGCGCGACGCGCGCTCGATGCCTTTCTCGCGGAGACACCGGTGCCCCCCGGCGACGTCTACGAGCTGGAGCGCGACCGGGATGGACGGCACGGTCGCATCATGCGCTACGGGCTCAACGCGACCGGCTGACCCGTCCCGCCTGGTCGGTCGACGGACTAAGTTCAGGAGCGGTCACGCCCGGATGGCGGAACCGGCAGACGCAGGGGACTCAAAATCCCCCGAGGGCAACCTCATGTGGGTTCGATTCCCACTCCGGGCATACGAGGTCACACCGTTGGCGCGCTACGAGCGCCGCGCGCGAATGAGGTAGAACGCCTCCTGGCGCGGTCGGAAGAACCGATAGCCGTCCGCCGTCAGGTACGCGCAGTCCTCCATCATCACGAACACCTTCTGCCCGCCCCACTCCGGGACCGGCGTCGCGGTGTTCAGCTCGATCGACATATACGAGCCTTCCCGGAGCCGCTGAGCGAGACCGAGGGTATCACTGCGGAGCGCCGCGCGGAAATCGATGGACGCCCCGAGGCCGTGGCCCTGATTCCCGAGGGGATGCGAATAGACCATCGCCTCGATCCCCTTCGTGCGCATCTCCGCCATCGTCTGGTTGAACACATCGCCGCCGGTGCGGCCCGGTCGCGCAGCCCGCAACATCAGCGCGTCCTGCAACGTGTTCGTGTTCGCCAGGGCCGCCTTGAGCCCGGCGGGCGCGTCCGTCTCACCCGGTTTGAGCACGTACGCCATCTTCTGCCAGTCGGTGTCGAAGCCCATATACGTCAGGCCGAAATCGACGTGGACGAGATCCCCCGGTCGGATCACGAGGGATTCCGGTGCGACGGCCAGGAAGCCGCGCGACGACGCGTTCGCGCCGCCGCCCCGCTGCACGCGGAGGTCGGGCTGGAACCAGGTGCGGACGCCCGCCGCCCAGAGCATATCGTAGAGCGCGCGGCGGACGTCGCCGACGGTCGTGCGGTCGGGCGTGATGACCTCGCTCGAGAGCGCGCGCCGGACGATCTCCTCCGTGACGGTCACCGCGGTGCGGTAATGCTCGAGCTCCGCCGGGAGCCGAGTATCGAGGTACTCGGTGGCCAAGGGCGCGTCGCTCACGAAGCGTGCGACGGCATCGGGCCCCATCGCCTCGGAAATGAGACGATGCGCGTCGAATCCGAGCGCCCGCGTCTGGCCCCGGCCACCGCCGATCCCGAGGGCGATGGTGCGCGGCTGGTACTGCTCCCAGAGCCGTCGCAGCGTCGCGGCGGGGGGGAGCGGCTCGGATGTGGGCGCGTCGAAGAAGCGCGCGAGGTTCTCCTCCGTGTACCCGGTGACGGCGAACTTCTTCAATCCGGCCTCACCCGCATCGACGAAGACGAAGAGGTCCCGGTTGCCGGTGTACGGCCGCGGCGGCGCGACCTGCGCGACGAGCGGGTTGTCGTGGAACTCCTCGTTCACGACGATCCACATCGCCACCCCGTGGCTCCGCATCATCGGCAGGAGCCGCTCGTGGCGCGCGGCAAGCCAAGTTTCGCGGACGCGGATCTGCTCCGACCACGGGAGCAGGGCCGAGGCGGATCGGATGTGGTATCCCTGCGCGGCGCCGACCGTCGCGGTGGCGAGGAGCAGGGCAGCGGCGAGCCGGAGGCACCGAGCGGCGTGGAGGGGGAGCGTCATCGGGCGGGAGGCGTGGGGGAGGAGCGCGTCACCGGTCGGCTTCGCGCGCGGGCGGACGAGACGGTCAGCGGTCGGTCGGTCGGACGGGATCGAAGATGAGGTCGGCGGCGAGCCACACGGTCTGCGTGAACGGATAGCAGAGCAGCGGAGCCGTCAGCATCGCCACCACGGCGACGAGTTGCACCCGTGCCCAGGGGACCGCGGGCCAGACGGCGATCAGCCAGAACCCGAGCCCGACGGCGAACAGGAGCTCGGCGAGGATGAGGTTCACGAGGTACGCCCCGACGAAATGATCCGGCGTCCCGCGGTCCAGTTTGAGCGCACACCCGGGACAACGCGCCCGCATCCTCAGCCAGCCGGTGAAGAGTCCGCGGGCGCCGCACTCGGGGCACCGGAGACGGAAGGCGGCCCGGAGTCGGCGGCCGGGCGTGGGAGGGCGGCGTGTCTCGATGTTCGACGACGGCATACTCGGGAACGTACATTCCAGTATGCCCGGTCGTCACCATCTCTTCGTTCCCGGTCCGACGAATGTCCCCGACCGGATCCTGCGTGCGATGCATCGCGCGCAGGAGGATCACCGCGCGAGCACCTTCCCCGCGCTGACGCGCGGGCTGCTCGAGGATCTCCGCCCCGTCTTCGGGAGCACCGTGGGCCGCCCATTCATCTTCGCCAGTACGGGGACGGGGATGTGGGAGGCGGCGCTCACGAACGTGCTGAACCCCGGTGACCGCGTCCTGACGGCGCGCTTCGGGCAGTTCTCGCACCTGTTCATCGACACCGCGGAGCGCCTCGGCTTCTCCGTCGACGTGCTCGATCTCCCGTGGGGCGAGGCCCTCGACCCGGCGCTCGTCGCCGAGCGACTGCAGGCCGACCCCGCGCACGAGATCAAGGCGGTGCTCGTCGTGCACAATGAGACGGCGACGGGCGTGACGAACGACCTCGCGGCGATCCGCGAGGCGATCGACGGAGCCGGTCATCCGGCGCTCTTGCTCGTCGATGGTGTGAGTTCGATCGGCTCGCTCGATTTCCAGTTCGATGCGTGGGGCGTCGACGTGGCGATCTGCGGCTCGCAGAAGGGGTTCATGATGCCGGCGGGGCTCGGGATGCTCTGCGTCTCGCCGCGCGCGATGGCGGCGGTCGAGCACAGCCGATTCCCGCGCGCTTACTTCGACCTCCGGCCGCAGGTGCTGCATAATGACCAGGGCTATTTCCCGTACACCCCGGCGCTGGCGCATCTCTACGGGCTGCGTGAGGCGCTGGATATGATCGCCGAGGACGGGATGCCTGCGATCGCGGCGCGGCACGCCCGGCTCGCGGAAGGGGTGCGACGCGCCGTGGCGGCGTGGGGCCTCCGCTTCTGCGCACGCGATCCCGAGCGGCGCTCAAACACGGTGACCGCCATCCGGGTCCCGGATGATGTCGACGCGCGACAGGTCATCGAGATTGCCGCTCGGCGGTGGGACCTCGCGCTCGGCTCGGGGCTCGCCCGGTTGAACGGGAAGGTCTTCCGTATCGGTCATCTCGGAGATCTGAACCCCCTGATGCTCCTCGCTGCGCTCGGTGGGACCGAGCTCGCCCTCCGGGAGGTCGGGGTCGACATCGCGCTCGGCGCGGGTGTCGCGGCGGCGCAGCGCTGGTACGCCGAGTCGGAATGACCGAGCGTCCTCGCCTCGTCGTCACGCGCCGGTTGCCGGCGGCGGTGGAGGCGGCGTTGGCCGAGCGGTTCGAGGTGCAGTGCGATCCGGACGATCGACCGCTGTCGGCGGCGGCGCTCCGTCGCGCCGTAGCGTCCGCGGACGCGCTCCTGCCGACCGTCACGGACCGGTTGGACGCCGAGGTGTTCGCCGAGGCGACGGGGCGGTGCCGCGTGATCGCGAACTTCGGCGTCGGGGTCAACCACATCGATCTCGCCGCGGCCGGGCGGGCGGGGTGCATCGTGACGAACACTCCCGATGTCCTCACCGACGACACGGCGGACCTCGCGCTGCTCCTGATGCTCGCCGTCCTTCGTGGCGCGAGCGCTGGGGAGCGGCGGCTCCGTGCGGGCGCGTGGGACGGATGGGGCCCGACGCGCGACCTCGGGCGACGGCTGTCGGGGAAGACCTTGGGGATCGTCGGTTTCGGGCGGATTGGGCAAGCGGTCGCCCGCCGGGCGATGCACGGGTTCGGGATGCGGGTGCTCGCGTGGAGCCGGCGACGGCCGACGGCGGACACGCTCGATGGGGTGATCTGGGTCGGGGATCTCGACGCGCTCCTCCCGGCGGTCGATGTGCTTAGTCTGCACACGCCCGGTGGCGCGACGACGCGGCATCTGCTCGACTCCAGACGCCTCGCCCTGCTCCCGGCGCACGCGGTGCTCGTGAACACGGCGCGGGGCGATGTGGTCGACGAAGGCGCGCTCGTGGAGGCGTTGGCTGCTGGGCGCCTCGCCGGTGCGGGGCTCGACGTCTACGAGAGGGAGCCCGTCGTGAACGCGGGCCTGCTCACGCGCGAGGACGTCGTGCTGTTGCCGCATCTGGGGAGCGCGACCGTCGAGTCGCGCGTCGCGATGGGGATGCGGGCGCTCGAAAACCTCGTTGCCGTCTTCGATGGACGCGCACCGCGGGATCGGGTGGCCTGACGCGCTTGCTCCGTGCGGTGGCTGGTCTAGCTTTCACCCATCACCCCCCACCGTACGAGCGATGACCACTTACAAGTACGCCGTCGTGCCCCCGAAGGGCGAACGCATCGAAGCCTCCGGCGGCGAGTTCCGCGTCCCTGACCAGCCGATCATCCCGTTCATCCAGGGCGACGGCACCGGCCCCGACATCTGGCGTGCGAGCGTGCGGGTCTTCGACGCCGCCGTCGAGCGCGCGTATGGCAGCGCGAAGAAGATCCACTGGATGGAGGTGCTCGCAGGTGAGAAGGCGCACCAGACCACCGGGGAATGGATGCCGCAGGAGACCCTCGAGGCCGTCCGTGAGTTCAAGGTCGCCATCAAGGGACCCCTCACCACGCCTGTCGGCGGTGGCATCCGCTCGCTGAACGTCGCGCTGCGGCAGGAGCTCGACCTCTACGCGTGCATCCGCCCGGTGCGCTACTTCGAGGGCGTCGGTGCGCCGGTGAAGCACCCCGGCAAGGTCGATATGGTCATCTTCCGCGAGAACATCGAGGACGTGTATTCCGGCATCGAGTTCCGCGCCGGGACGCCGGAGGCGGAGAAGCTCCGTCGAGTCATCGAGACCGAGTTCGGCAAGAAGATCCGTCCGGAGTCGGCGATCGGGATCAAGCCGATGTCGGCGTTCGGCTCCAAGCGCCTGATCGAGATGGCCATCAAGTACGCCATCAAGCAGGGGCGCGCGTCAGTGACGATGATGCATAAGGGCAACATCATGAAGTTCACCGAGGGTGGCTTCCGCGACTGGGGCTACGAGCTCGCGAAGGAGAAGTTCGCCGGCTCGGTCATCGCTGAGGGCGAGCTGCAGGGCGCCGCCCCCGAGGGCACGGTGGTCCTCAAGGACCGCATCGCCGATTCGATGTTCCAGCAGATCCTGCTCCGCCCGGACGAGTACTCGGTCGTGGCGTGCCCGAACCTCAACGGCGACTACATCTCCGACGCCCTCGCGGCGGAGGTCGGTGGGCTCGGCATCGCACCCGGCGGCAACGTCGGCGACGAGGCGGCGGTCTTCGAGGCCACGCACGGCACGGCCCCGAAGTACGCGGGGCTCGACAAGATCAATCCGGGGTCGGTCATCCTCTCGGGCGTGATGATGCTCGAGCATATGGGCTGGGATGCGGCGGCCACACTGATCATCGCCGGCCTGGAGCGGGCGATCGCCGCGAAGACGGTCACGTACGACCTCGCGCGGCAGATGCCCGGCGCGACGGAGGTCTCCACCTCCGGCTTCGCCGACGCGATCATCAAGGGGATGGCGTGACCGCGATCGCCTACACTCTCCGCGCGGGTGATCCGGCGCGCGTCGCCACTCCGCTCCTCGCGGTGCTGCTCCCCGCAGACCCGAGCGTACCTCGGTCGCTCGCCGCACTCGATCGGACGTTCGGCGGGCTCATCACTCGGGCCATCAGGCAACGGGATTTCCGCGGTGGTCGTGACGAGACGCTCCTGCTCCTCCGGCCGGGGGCCGGTGGCGGTCCGGAGCGGGTCCTTCTCGTTGGGATGGGGTCTGCCGAGCGCGTGAAGGGGACACATCGGGCGGCCGCGGTCGCCGGTCGGCGCGCGAATGGCATGGGCGTCGGGGCGATGGCGATCTGGGCGGAGGCGCTCGACGGCGAGTCGCTCGAAGGGGCCGTCGCTGGGAGCGCGCTCGGCGCGTGGGTCTTCCGCGATCTGCAGGCGGCGCCGCCGCCGGCACAGCGACGGAAGCCCCTCGCACGGGTGACCTGCGTCGTCGCCAAGGTGTCCGCCGCCGCGAAGGCGGCGCTCGCCGCGGGCGAGGCGGTGGCTGCGGGCCAGCGGATCGCCCGTCAGCTCGGGATGCTCCCCGGGAACATCTGCACGCCGGATCACCTAGCGCGGACCGCGCGCGAGATCGCCAAGCGCCACCGTCTGAAGGTTGCCGTGCTGGGGCGTCGCGAGATGACGCGGCTCAAGATGGGCTCGTTCCTCGCGGTCGCGCAGGGCACGCGGCAGGATCCCAAGCTCGTCGTGCTCGAGTACCGTGGCGGACGGCGCGGCGATGCCCCGGTGGCGCTAGTCGGGAAGGGGCTCTGCTTCGACACCGGCGGCGTCTCGATCAAGCCGGCGCTCGGGATGGAGACGATGAAGTTCGATATGTCCGGCGCGGGGGCCGTCCTCGGGGCGATGGAGGCGATCGCGCGGATGAAGCTCAAGGTCAACGTCGTCGGGCTCGTCGGCTCCACGACGAACGTCGTCGATGGGGACGCGGTGAAGCCGGGCGACGTCGTGCGCGCCGCCAATGGGAAGACGATCGAGATTCAGAACACCGACGCCGAGGGGCGCCTCGTCCTCGCGGATGTGCTGCATTACGCCAAGCGCTTCGCGCCGCAGGCCGTTGTCGATGCAGCGACGCTCACCGGCGCCTGCGTCATCGCGCTCGGTCACGTCACGACCGGTGTGATGGGGAACGATCAGGGCGTCGTCGACGAAGTCCTCGCGGCCACGAAGCGGGCGGGGGAGCCGGGATGGCAGCTCCCGATGTTCGACGAGTACAAGGAGTTGCTGAAGTCGGATTCCGCCGACCTCCGGAACATCGGCGGTCGGTCCGCCGGCACGATCACCGCAGGGCTCTTCCTCGCGGAGTTCGCGGAGGGGATGCCGTGGGTGCATCTCGATGTGGCCGGCACGGCGTACAGCGAGTCCGACCTCGGCATCATGCCGAAGGGATCGACGGGAACGCCGGTCCGGACCTTCGTCGAGTTCGTCCGCGGGAGAGCCCGCTGAGCCAGCGGCTGGCCGTGGCCGTGGTGGCCGGCGCGCTCGCGCTCCGTGCCACCATCGCATCCGGCCAGGCCGCGGGCGCGGTCCCACTTCCCCCGACGCCTCCGGCCAGCGTGCCGGCGGCGCCGCGCGCCGGAGGGGATACCCTGACGGCCGCTGATTCCATTGCGCGGGACACGGTGCGCGCGCCGCTCGCCGTCGCGCATCGTCCGCTGACCCCGGAGCGGCGCGGGGCGCGGTACGTCTGGGATCGTCAGTCGATCTTCGCGAACGGCGCGGTGACGCTCACGGATCTGCTCGCTGACGTCCCGGGCGTGACAGTCGCGAATGCGGGGTTCATCCAAGCGCCGACGGCGACGAGCTGGTATGGCGATGCAGGGCAGGTGCGGGTCTTCCTCGACGGCGTCGAGCTCGATGCGCTCGATCGTAGGACCGGTGGTGTCGCCGATCTCGCGACCATTCCGATCTGGTACCTCGAGGAGGTCGCGGTCGAGCGCGGGGCGGCCGAACTGCGCGTGCACCTCCGATCCTGGCGCGTGCGCTACACCGTCCCGTCGACGCGGACCGATATCCTCACCGGCGCCGAGAATACGAATCTGTATCGCGGCTTCTACGGCAAACGACTGCGGAATGGGGGCGCGGTTCAGTTCGGCGCGCAGCAGTCGTCCACCACGAGCCTGCGCACCGGTGGGGATGGGGATGCGCTGAGCCCCTTCGGACGCATCGGGTGGGCGTCGGGTCGGTTGAGCGTCGATGCGATGGCCTCGAAGTTCGGCCGCACCCGTTCCGCGATGGCGCGCGACGTGCTCGCCGGTGCCCCGGTGCAGGACGCGATTCCCCGGTTCGAGGGTGATGACGCGTATGCGCATCTGCGGGCGACGTGGGGGAGCCCCGATACCGTCGGGGTCTGGGTGCAGGCGATCGCGAGCGCTCAGCGGCATCGCGAGACGGGCGACTCGACACCGGGCGCCGACACCGCCGGGTCGCAGTCGCAGTTCGTCCTCACCGCCGGCGGCAATCGATGGGGCATCGACTTGGCGGGAACCGCGCGGGTCCGGGTGCGTGATGCTGAGTCCAGGCTGGCGACCGCCGTCCGCGCCTCGTGGACCGGGCAGTGGGCGGCGCTCGCCGCCTTCGCCGAGACCGGCGGTCCGGATTCCACGGATCGTCTCGACGTCGTCGGGAGCCTGACACCGATCCGCTGGGTCCAACTCCAGACCGCGTTCGGGTTGCGACGTCCGACGGATGACTCCATCGGTGGTTCGACCGTTTCGATGGGGCGTGCCGCCGTGACGGTCAACGCCTTCGGTCGGTGGCTCTCCGCCGGTGCGGTGCATCGGACGGCGACGACCACGCCGGGGTGGGTGGTGTTCGACCCCCGGTTCGCCGCCGCGACGCTCGAGCCGGCGACCGGGTTGGAAGTGAGCCTCGGCGGGGCGCTCTGGGGCCCGTTCACCTTCGCCTGGCGTGGGCTGCGGTGGCAGGAGGCCGGCGCGTACCGCCCCCAGGTTGAGTCCCGCGGGGAGGTTCGCGTCGCGTCGGATTTCCGACGGCAGATCAAGCGCGGCACGTTCGGGCTCTCCGCGGCGGCGATACACGAGTATCGGGGGGGGATGACCATTCCCCTGACGGGAGGCGGAGTGCGCGAGACGCAGGGCGCCGCGGTGTTCGGCACGGTGCTCGATATGCGGCTCGGTTCCGCGCACATCTTCTGGCATAATCGGAACGCGATCGGGAAGGTCTACGAGACCGTCCCGGGGTTCCTGATGCCTCGGCTCATCCAGCTATACGGCGTGCGCTGGGATTTCTGGAACTGACGCGCCGCCGAGTTGCCCAAGTCGTGGTGGCAGCGTAACTTATGCGGCTACTATGATACGCAGTATGACGGGGTTTGGAACGGCCGAGGGGCCGGTGGGGGGCTCGCGCGTCAGCGTGGAGCTCCGCTCGGTGAACCATCGATTCTTCAACCCCTCGATCAAGCTCCCCACCCCCTTCCTCGCGTGGGAAGGCGAGGTGAGAGAGCTGCTCCGTCAGCGCGTGGTGCGCGGCCATCTGTCGGCCTTCGTGCGGATCGAGCAGGCGACCGCGGCGGGCGGCGCGACCATCGACGAGGCGCGTTTCGCGTCGTATGCGGCCGAGGTGCAGCGCCTGCAGCGCGCGCACGGCCTCGGGGGGGTCGTCGACGTCGGGACCATCCTGCGTCTCCCGGAGGTCGTCCGGATCGCCCGCGACGAGGAGGCGGTCGGCGACGGCACCTCCGCCGAGCTGCTGGCGGTCGTCGAGGCCGCCGTCACGGCGTTGCAGGGGATGCGGTCCAACGAGGGGGCGCGGCTGGCCACGGTGGTCAGTGAGCGGCTCGCGCTGATCGAGGCGGCGGTCGCCAGGATCGCCGTGCGGGCCCCGGAGCGGCTCGCGGCGCAGCGGCTCCGGCTACAGGAACGGGTGGCGGAGCTCGCCGGTGGCGTGGCGATTGACCCCCAGCGGCTCGCCCACGAAGTCGTCCTGCTGGCGGACAAGCTCGATGTCGGTGAGGAGCTTGACCGGTTCGCGGCGCATATCGCGGCCTTCCGGGAGACCCTCCAGAGTGGGGGCGGGGAGCCGGTCGGGAAGCGGCTCGGATTCCTGCTCCAGGAGCTGCTCCGGGAGGCGAACACCACCGGGAGCAAGGCGAACGACGCCCCGATGCTCGGCGAAGTGGTGGCGATCAAGGAGGAACTTGAGCGGATCCGGGAGCAGGTGGAGAACCTCGAATGAGCGGTCACCCCTTCCTGCTGGTCCTGTCGGCCCCCTCCGGGGGCGGGAAGACCACCATCGCCCGGGAACTGCTGCGCTCGCGGACCGACCTCGGGTACTCTGTCTCCTGCACGACCCGGGCCCCCCGGGTCGGCGAAGTCGACGGCGTCGATTATCATTTCGTATCCCCCGAGGCGTTCGAGGCCCGCGTGGCGAGCGGTGCGTTCGCCGAGTGGGCAGAGGTGCACGGACGTCGGTACGGTACGCTTCGGTCCGAGGTCGAGCGGGTCCTCTCCAGCGGGAGGCACGTGCTCCTCGACATCGACGTGCAGGGGGCGCGACAGGTGGTGGCAGCCTTCCCGGAGGCCGTCACGGTGTTCATCGTCCCGCCGAGCGTCGAGATCCTCGTCTCGCGGTTGCAGGGCCGGCAGTCGGAGTCGACGGAGGCGTTCCAGGTTCGGTTGCGCAACGCGCGGCACGAGCTGCGGGACGCCGAGCGGTATCAGTATCTGGTCGAGAACGATGAACTCGCGCACGCGGTCCGCCGCGTCGGGGAGATCATCGAGAGTGAAGAGCTCCGGCGCGAGCGGTTGCCTGTGCTGGGGCAGAAGGTCGAGGCCGTGATCGCGCGCTTGGTCGATGGGCTGGAGCGTGCGGTTCCGGCGCCCACGTAGTCGGTCGTCACCCGTTTCACACCCGAGGTTCCCATGCAGGTGTTCACGCCCGCGGACGTCACCCGTCACGCGACCAACAAGTATCTCTCCGTCCTCGTGGCGGCGAAGTACGCTCGCGTCCTGAACGAGTTCCCCCGTCACGGCTCCAAGCCGGGCGAGAAGAAGCTCACCACTCGCGCGCTCGAGGACCTCTCCGGGGGCGACATCGAGTACCGCGTCGTCCCGCGTCGTCGCGCGCCGGGCGAGTAAGACCGTCGCCCGGACGCGCCCCGGATGCGACCGTTCGAAGGTCGGCGCATCCTCCTCGGCGTGACCGGGGGGATCGCGAGCTACAAGTCCGCGTGGCTCGCGCGGCGCCTCGCGCAGGCGGGCGCCGTCGTGGATGTCGTGATGACGCGCTCCGCCCGCGAGTTCATCGGGGCGGTGACCTTCGAGGCGCTGACCGGTCGCCCGGTCCATCACGCGCTCATCGGTGAGGGCCACGCCCTCGACCACATCCGGCTGGCGAAGGCCGCCGAACTCGTCATCGTCGCGCCGGCCACCGCGGAGTTCCTCGCCCGCGCCGCGCACGGCCACGCCGACGACCTGCTTCTCGCCTGCCTCCTCGCCACCACCGCGCCGGTCCTCGTCGCGCCGGCGATGAACGACGCGATGTGGGCGAACGCCCAGGTCCAGTCGAATGCCGCGCAGCTCCGCGCCGCCGGTCACGTCGTCATCGAGCCGGGCGTCGGTCCGCTCGCCTCTCCGGATGAGGGCGCGGGGCAGGGGCGGATGCCGGAGCCTGACGAGATCCTCGTCCACGCGGCACGGCTCTTGGAGTCGGTCCAGGATCTCCGCGAACGGCGGATCGTCGTCACCGCGGGCCCCACACGAGAGCCCCTTGATCCCGTCCGGTTCCTCTCGAACGAATCCACGGGGAAGATGGGCGTCGCCCTCGCGGCCGCCGCGTGGCGCCGTGGCGCCGAGGTGGTGTTGATCCACGGCCCCCTGCAGGTGCCCTTGCCGCTCGGTGGCATCTGTACGCGGGCCGTGACGACCACCGCGGAAATGGCCGACGCCGTGCGGGCGGAACTGGCGGGGGCTGACGTCCTCGTGATGGCGGCGGCGCCCGCAGACTTCCGACCGGCGACGGTTGCGGGCGCGAAGATCAAGAAGGTGGAGGGCACGGCGCCTCAGCCGCTCGCGCTCGCGCCGACGGTCGACATCCTCGCGGCTACACGCGATGCGCGCCCGAACGGGTTGGTCGTCGTCGGCTTCGCCCTCGAGACCGACGATCTCGAGGTGAACGCCTCGCGGAAGCTCGCCGCCAAAGGGCTCGACGTCATCGTCGCGAATAGCGCGCGGGAGGCGGGCGCAGGGTTCGGCTACGACACGAACCGAGTCACGCTGCTCGGGTCTGACGGATCCCGCGAGGCGTTGCCGTTGATGTCCAAGTCGGAGACCGCCGATGCGATCTGGGATCGCGTCGCGTCGCGCCGATGACGGACGCGCACGCCCGCCTCCTCGCGTACCTCCGGCAGCGTCGGGAGCTGGGGGAGTCCGAGTTCGTCCTGGACGGCCTGAGCGTCGAGGAGGCGTATCGCGTCCTCGCGCAGCGGGCGACGCCGCCGAGTGCGCCAGCTGGCGCCCCATCGCCGGCCGGGGCGCGGTCCACGGCGCCTGGCGTCTTTGAGGCGCGGCCGATTCCCACGCCCCCCGATTCGGCGTCGCGTCGCGTGGCGGCGGAGGCGGCAAAGGATGGGGATTGGCGTGAGGCGCTCAAGGCCATCGACGCTGCGCCGGCCTCCCGCGCCAAGACCCCGCCGGCACGTCCGGTCGGGCGGTCCGAGGGGCCAGCCGCTGAGTCCGCCCCGGCGGCGGAGGAGGCGGTCCCGGCCGCGCTCGCCTCGCGCTCGACGGCCCCGGTTCCGCCGCAGGATACGGCGTACCGGTTCGAGGTCGGCGCGGGTGCGCCGGGGAGCGGGCTCACCGACCTCACGAGCCTCGACGCCGTCGCGGCCGCCATCGCGCGATGCGGCGCCTGCGCCCTCGGGGCGACGGCCCGGAATCACGTGCCGGGCGAAGGGAATCCGCTGGCCCGGTTCGTCGTCGTCGGCGAGGCCCCCGGGGAGACCGAGGACGAGCTCGGACGCCCATTCGTCGGAAAGTCCGGCGAGCTGCTCAACAAGATTCTCGACGCCATCGGGTTCAAGCGCGAGGACGTCTTCATCTGCAACGTCCTGAAACACCGGCCGCCAGGGAACCGGAACCCGACCCCCGCGGAGATCGTGGCGTGTCGGCCCTTCCTGCTCCGGCAGCTCGAGCTGCTGCAGCCGAAGGTCATCCTCGCGCTCGGGACGTTTGCCGCCCAGACGCTCTTGGAGACAGATTCCCCCATCGGGAAGCTGCGCGGCCTGGAGCACCGCTATCACGGAATCCCGCTCGTCGCCACGTACCACCCCGCCGCGCTCCTGCGGAACCCCAATTGGAAACGCCCGGCCTGGGAAGATGTCCAGCTCGCCCGTCGAATTTTCGATCGCCCCTAAGTCGACCAACGTCGACCCGTTCCGCGACCGCCGCCCGCCCTGGTCGGAGGACGCGGAGCGTGCCGTGCTCGCGGCGATGCTTCTCTCGTCGGACGCGATCGTCACGGCGGCCGAGTTCGTCACGGAGGACATGTTCTACCGCGAGGGCCATCGCCGCCTGTTTCGGGCGATGCTCACGGTGCACGGTGGCGGGGCGGTGGTCGACCCGCTCACGCTCGCGAACGAGCTCGAGCAGCGGGGTGACCTGACCGCCGCGGGTGGCAAGGAATACATCGGCGGGCTGCTCGATGAGGTGCCGACGGCGGCGAATGTGGAGCACCACTGCCGCATCGTGCGGGAGAAGGCGCTCCGGCGCCGCCTGATCGAGACCGCGACGGCGCTCGTCCGCGAAGGGCACGAGAGCCCGGCCGACGCGGCGGAGCTCCTCGACCTCGCCGAGCATCGGATCCTCGAGCTGAACGACAGCCGCGGCAGCGAAGGGTTCGTGCGGATCAAGTCGCTCCTCTGGTCGGCGATGGAGCGGATCGAGCAGCTCCGTACGGCCGGCGGTTCGCTCACCGGCGTCCCGTCCGGCTTCAAGGACCTCGACCAGATGACGCTCGGCTTCCAGCCGTCGGATCTGGTGATCGTGGCCGCACGTCCCTCGATGGGGAAGACGGCCTTCGTTCTGAACATCGCGCAGTACGCGGCGATCGAAGGCGGCGTGCCGACGGCGATCTTCTCGCTCGAGATGAGCACGGAGTCCCTCCTCCTCCGTATGCTCGCGTCCGAGGGCTATGTCGACGCGCAGCGCCTCCGCTCCGGCGCGCTGACGGCGCAGGACGCGTCGAATCTCGCGAAGGCTGCCGCGCTCCTCGGGCAGGCGCCGGTCTGGATCGACGACACGCCGGGCCTGAGCGTCCTCGAGCTCCGGTCGCGGGCCCGCCGACTCAAGAGTCAGGCCGACATCGGGCTGATCATCGTCGACTACCTCCAGCTCGTATCGGGCCCGGCCAACTCAGAGAGCCGGCAGCAGGAGGTCTCGATGATCTCCCGCTCGCTGAAGGCACTCGCGAAGGAGCTGAAGGTCCCCGTGTTGGCGCTGTCGCAGCTCTCGCGTGCCTCCGAGCAGCGCGGCGGTGAGAACCGGAAGCCGCAGCTCTCCGACCTCCGCGACTCCGGCGCCATCGAACAGGACGCCGACGTCGTGCTCTTCATCTATCGTCCCGAGATGAATGAGCGGCCCTACGACGAGGCGGGGAACCCGCGGATGGTGCCGGGGATGGCGGACACGCCGCTCGACGGCTACGCGGAGGTCATCGTCGGCAAGCAGCGCAACGGGCCGACGGGCCACGTGAAGCTTCACTTCCGGAAGCAGCACACGCGCTTCGAGAACTGGACCAGTCGCCAGCCGAACGGGTGAAGGCGAAGTCCGTCTACCGCTGCACCGACTGCGGGGCCGAGTCACTCCGCTGGGCCGGTCGCTGCGAGGGCTGCGGCGAGTGGAACACCTTGGTCGAGGAGGCCGCGGCGGCAAAGCCGGTGGCCGGGAAGGGGGCGGGTGCGGCGCGGCGGCGTGCCGGCGCCACGGCGCTTGGCGATGGTGGCTCCGTCCGCGAGACGCCCCGCCTGCGTGACGTGCGTGGTGAGGAGTCGCAGCGGCTCCGCACCGGACTCGGCGAATTCGATTTCGTGCTCGGCGGGGGCGTCGTCCCCGGCGCGATGGTCCTGATCGGTGGCGAGCCCGGCATCGGCAAGAGCACCATCCTGCTCCAGGTCGCCGCGTTGCTCGAGGGCGCGGGGCACCGGACGCTCTACGTGAGTGGTGAGGAATCGCCGCTCCAGGTGAAGTTGCGGGCCGACCGACTTCAGGTCGATGCGGGCAGTGTCCCGCTGCTGGGGGAGACGAACCTCGAGACGATCCTCGCGACGGCCGCCGATGCGGCTCCGGCGGTCCTCATCGTCGACTCCATCCAGACCGTCTTCACCGGCGACCTCGAGGGGGCGCCGGGCAACGTCGGGCAGGTGCGCGAGTGCGCCGCCCGGTTGATGCGATTCGCGAAGGAATCGGGAACGGCCGTGCTCGTCGTCGGTCACGTCACCAAGGGCGGGGGCATCGCGGGTCCGAAGACCCTCGAGCACATCGTCGATACGGTCCTCTACTTCGAAGGCGAGGGCACCGGGGATCATCGCGTGCTCCGGGCGACGAAGAACCGCTTCGGATCGGTCGATGAGCTCGGGGTCTTCCGGATGACCCCGCAGGGGCTCGTCGCGGTGGATGATCCGAGCGCGCTCTTTCTGGGGGACCGGGATGGCGTCCGGGCGAGCGGGAGCGCCGTCACCTGCCTCATCGAGGGCACGCGACCGATGCTGCTTGAGGTACAGGGCCTCGCCGCCAAGGCGGGGTTCGGCACGCCGCAGCGTGTGAGCACGGGATATGACGGCCGGCGGCTCGCGCTGCTGCTCGCGGTGCTCGACAAACGCGCCGGACTCTCATTCGCGACGCTCGACGTCTTTCTGAACGTCGTCGGGGGTGTGCGGCTCCAGGAACCCGCTGGTGACCTCGCCGTGGCCGTCGCGCTCGCGAGCAGCGTCTACGATCGCGCGCTACCCACCGGTGCCGTCTGCATCGGGGAGGTTGGGCTCGCCGGCGAGGTGCGCCCCGTCTCGCAACTCGACCGCCGTCTCGCGGAGGCGGAGAAGTTAGGGATGCAGGTCGCCTATGTGGCCGAGCGGAGCGTGCCGAAGCGGCGCTCAAGTTCGTCGATGACGGTGCGTGGCGTACCGGATCTCGGCGCCCTCTTCCGGGAGCTCTTCCGATGACCGGCGGGCGCGATGTCGGCGTGGTGCTTGTCGCGGGCGGCAGCGGCACGCGAACCGGCGGTACCGAACTCAAACAGTTCCGCTGGGTCGCGGGGAAGCCGATGCTCCTGCACGCGTTGCAGCGGTTCCAAGCGCACCCGCAGGTCGTGATGGTCGTCTGTGTGCTGCCACAGCGATACGCGGGCGACCCGCCGCCCTGGCTCTTCCAGAGTGATCCGGAACGCCTCCTCCTCTCCGTCGGTGGCGCGACGCGCGCCGAGTCGGTGCGGAACGGGCTCGAGGATCTGCCGGCCGAGTGTACCACCGTGCTCGTACACGACGCGGCCCGCCCGCTGGTGACCGATGCGATGATCGCGCGCGTCGTCGACGTCGCTCGCAGCGGCGTGCCGGCGATCGCGGCCCTCCCGGTGGTCGACACGTTGAAGGAGGTCGACGCCGACGGGCGCATCGTCCGCACCGTGCCGCGGGCGGGCCTCTGGCGTGCCCAGACGCCGCAGGGATTCCCGCGCGCGCTGCTCGA
>Ga0194133_10004161_pt1 | contig 19745 bp, 22 predicted proteins | sample TA2KigOf40mmetaG_FD_155448 | JGI IMG/M metagenome (GOLD analysis project Ga0194133, IMG submission 155448) | Freshwater microbial communities from Lake Tanganyika, Tanzania - TA2015055 Kigoma Offshore 40m | ecosystem: Environmental > Aquatic > Freshwater > Lake | place: Tanzania: Lake...
TCTTGTTTTAGAGTAGTGTTCTATTGAACGCCCGCTGAGATACAGCGGTGACAGAAAAGAGCTTAAATAACATCATTTTTATCTTAAGCGATTTAAGCGCTTTTCAGTATCAGCTTTCTCAACAACTCCTTCAATTTTTGCATTGGCTAAGCAAATTTTCTCATTTGTACCAACAATAGCAGCAAAAGCCATCGCACTTAAGAAATCTCACCCAAGACTCAAGAGAAAAATGCATTTGGGAGCTTAATTTTATTATTTTATTCATAATTTTATGAATAAATACATTTTTAATGAATTCAGATTATCATCTGGCGAGATTCTAAACAATTTGGAAATTGCATATAAGACATATGGTGCCCTAAGTTTAGAAAAAGATAACGTTATTGTTTACCCCACTTGGTATAGTGGTTTTATATCAGACAATGAATGGCTAATTGGCGAAGGAATGGCTTTAGACCCTAAGAAATATTTTATTATTGTAATTGCTATGATAAATAATAGTGAATCATCTAGCTCAAATGGTGTAAATATTACATTGTATGATAATGTCATTGCTCAACATAGATTCGTAATAGAAAGATTTGGAATATCGAAAATAAAGCTAGTCACAGGGTGGTCAATGGGTGCACAACAAACTTATCAATGGGCTTGCCTATTTCCTGAGATGGTTGAAAGAATTGTTCCATTTTGTGGCTCATCAAAAACATCACCGCATAATTTTGTTTTCTTAGAAGGATTGAGAAACATATTACATTTGGATGATAATGATGAAAAATTAATAAAATCCTTTGCGAGAGTGTACGCTGGATGGGGACTAACACAGGCTTTTTATAAAGAGGAAAAATGGAAACAATTGGGTTTCAAATCATTAGAAGATTTTTTAGTTGGATTTTGGGAAAATTTCTTCTTGAAAAGAAAAAAACAAAACTTGTTAGCTCACATATGGACCTGGCAAAATGGCGATATAAGTGACAACCCAGTTTTTAATGGAGATTTCCCAGCAGCAATGAAAGCGATAAAGGCTAAAACAATTATAATAACTCCTGAGAACGATTTGTATTTTCCAAAAGAGGATAATGTTGATGAGGAAAAAATGATTGAAAATTGTAAATTAGTTATCATATCTGGTTTATGGGGTCATTTTGCAGGAGGAGGAATAAACAAAGAAGATACAATATTTATAGATAGAATACTTAAAGAGATTTTAGAATTATAATTTAACATTGTAGTATGTTATATTGTAAAGATATTCTTGTCTCATTCAAAGAATTACCGGAAGTACCGATTCTTATCATAACAAACGTAGTTTGGAATAAAGATCAATTTGCAGGTACAATGCTTAGATATAATATTTATGGGGTTGTTTATGATGAAAATATATCTGCTTCTTACATCTTACCAGAAGGGAAAGTTGATCTAACAGGTGTCATATTAGAATAAGAATATTCTAATAATTGAAAATATAAAATCAAAAATTAAATAAAAAATCCAGCGATCAAAACAATCAATGCTCCAATTCCTAGAGAAGTAGTTGATGCACTTGACTTAATAGGTTGAGATGGACTACCACTATCACAAGTAACCTTAACATAAGAACCGGAGCCATCATTGATACACGAGCCAGGAACACCAGTTTGCACTGATGAAGGGCTGCCAGAACAAGTGCCTGTTCCAGTATAGCTACTTACGGATGCCCAGGTAGCATTGCAAACTGTTGGCTTCATTGAAGCAGCGAAACCTCCTTGAGAAACGTCCTTGCAAACATCAAGTGTGTAAGTCATTGTCATTTGAGGAGCACCAGAACAGGCTGAGTTGGCATAAATATCCGCTGTGATGGCGGTGGTAGTTGCTACGCAAAAAATAAGAGAAAGAAAAGTAGGAAGAGAATACTTCATTTTATAATTCAATTTATAAAGTTTTTTTTAAATAGCATTTGGATTCCTGCAAATTGGACAATTCAAACTAATTCGACAAATGCTATCATCATTTAAAATCAATTTTTTTTAGATTCTTCCAATTGTCACAAAAATTGATTAAAAATAGTTTTAATTTTTAATTAGAAATAACAATGCCTAAACGAGGAGGAAGAGGAGGGCGTCAAAACATTGGCGTCAAACGAGAATTAGTCTGTAAGATTGATTCTGAGACCGATTACGGTCAAGTTGTCAAAAATCTTGGCAATAAGAGATTGGAAGTCATTTTGTTCGGCAATGGAAAAACCTTGAATTGTAAGATTCGAGGTTCACTTCGTGCTTGGATCGCTATTGGAGAAATTGTTCTCGTTAGTATGCGAGACTTTCAACAAGATCGTGCAGATGTTGTGTGGAAATATACAGCCGATGAGGCACGAAAATTGAAGAAATTGGGAGAAATTCCAAACGATACAAAGATAAGTGATGGAAATACTTCATCACAAGTTGAGAACGTCGAATTTGTTGATAATATCATAGATGGCGATAACTCCCAAGATGAAGGATACGCGCAAAGAAATTATGATTTGCCCCCTTCATCAGACGAAGAAGAGGACGAAATTAGCAAAATATAAAAAATGATTAAAATTATATCAATTTATAAAATAATATAAATGTTTTTTAAAGAGAATGTTGAATTACATGAATATCGTATCCATAAGTATATTCATAATCTTGATATTGTAAATATCCCTCGTCCAATCTCTTATGATAAAGAAAAAAAACAGTTCACTATGCAAAAAATACAAAATATGTGTGTCGCTGATTTTTATGGTGAGGATGCAAAAAATGTTCCAATTGAATTATTCGAAAAAATAAGATTAACAATCGCTACATTATTTGAACATAATATTATGTATCCAGATATTACTGGATATAATTTTATAGAATTTGGTCCTAGAGTTTATATTGTTGATTTTGGACACGCCTATTTTAGACATAGATTTGAAGATAAAATGAAGGAAGAATTTATTTTGAAATTTATTGAAGGAGCTAATCAATGGAATCCAGATTTCGCATAAAAAATTGATTTAGAATATTTTTATAATATATAAGCAACAAATGACTAGTAAAATGTACATCGATGATAATATTTTAATCTTTGATAAAAAAGAAAATGAGGATCCTGCTAAGCCATACAATATTTATATAAATATCACTATAAATGATACGAATACTGTTGCGAAATTAGTTTCAAGTGAAATAGTTTCCCCATTTGCTAATTTATATTTTGAAAATCATATTAGTTTGAATATTCGAAAAATAAACAATCAAGTTCATGATTACAAATTATTTCTCAATGTTATTACTTATCAAAATTTCATCAAAAAAGAACATATTTCAAATTACAAGTACAATGTTGATTCAAGTCGTTTATTGAATGAACTATATACATTCTTTCGAGGACAAATAAATGCAGTAAAATGCTACCTCACTCCAAACCATTTACAAACAATTCAAATTGCATTAATTGCAAATGAAAATGGCGAAAATTCAACAAAAGATTATTGAAAATTATAATACATTTGTATAAATAATCATGTCACTCTTATTCTTCAAACTAAATTTACCATTTGGTCTAGAATTAGATCGCATAAATTCCAATGGTAGAAAAACATGAGAATTAAGAGGCATTTTATTTATTTCTTGAGAATAATTACTTCCAAAATCAATGAATTTAATATTTTTAGGTATTTTATTCCAATCTATTTTTTGATTGAATAAATTTCCAAATTTTATCATACGAACTTTGTTCATATCATTGTAGATCTTACTGGATAAAGGCTTATCGAATAAATTTTCAAAAACCATTATTTCTCCCCAAATCTCATAATTAGGATCATTAGAGAAATTAAACATTTTACTATTACTATTTATTTTTTTTCTTATAAATTATATCAAAATGGAAACTTTTTTCCCACATACTTCAAACAATACCTCTAGCCCAGAATTCTTCGATTTTCCCCAATTGGAAGAACAAGAGAAAAACAATAAGGAACCATTCACATTTGAATATGACCCCTCCCATTTTGGACAAGTGGAAGCTGCTTGAAATTTATCTCCTCTTTAATTCAACATTATCTGGTAAATTTAAATTTTGAGTATAATTGTCGTATAAATGTATTCTTTCTAAGTTTGCAGGAAATTTTGTAATTTCTTGCTGGAAAAATCTACCAAAATATAAAATTCTAATTGAATCAGGTAAGTTATCTACATTTTGATTAAACATATCACCAAATCGAAGGTATTCTAACTTATTCGGCAAATTATCTACAGGTTGATTAAAATAATTTCCAAGTATCAATTGTTTTATATTGCTCGGTAAGAAATCAATCGATTGATCAAAATATTTACCTAAATATAATCTTATAATTGAATTGGGTAAGTTATCGACTTTTTGGTTAAAATTATTACCAAATTGTAAAAAAGTTATTGTATTTGGTAAATTATCGATTTGTTGATTAAATCTTTTTCCAAATGTGAGTTCCTTTAAATTTGATGGATAATTTATTACTTGATTGAAATCATCACCAAAACGTAAACAAGTTAAAGAATTGGGAAGATTATAAACTTGGTGCTTAAAATTATTACTATATTTGAGTACTTCAAGTTCTGGAGGATAATTAGCAATCTCTTGATCAAATTCACGACCTAAGTGCAATTTTTTGAGTGAACTTGGAAAATTATTTATTGGTTGATTGAAGACATAACCCAAATGTAAATTAACAAGAGAACTTGGTAAAGTAATGGGAAAATTAAATTTTATATTATTACAAAAACTTAAATCTGTTATTGAATCAGGTAGTTCCAGCAATGGTTGATTAAAATTCATTCCAAAAGATAATCTCTGCAAAGTACTTGGAAGATTTGGTAAGGGTTGATTAAACTTTCTTCCTAGATCAAGCTTTTCTAATCCATAAGGAATATTATTTAATTGTTGATTAAAATCGCTCTTTCTATTAAAAGATAAGATTTTTAGACTACTTGGTAATTTAATTTCTTGATTAAATTTAACAGAGAAATGCAACTCTTCTATATTTTGAGGTAAATTATAAATTGGTTGGTTGAATTCTCTACCAAAATGAATAATTTTTATAACGTCACTATTCTCAATTTTAGTAAAATCAATCAATTTATCAAAAACATCATTGAAAATAATTTCTTTTGATAATTTTAATTTTTCATATATTTCATCGCTTATTTCTTCGTTGAAATTTTCATTAAAAATATAAGAATTTTTGTCCCTTTCTAAGTAATTACGTATATATTCATCAATATATTCCTGCGGTACATTTAATCTTTGAAAAAGTCTTATATTATTATTCATTTCTTCAAGATCTTCAAGATCTCCATCTCCTGATTCTATTTCCTCAAAGTCATCTCCAACTTCTACTTCATTCATATTTCTTTTCTCTAATAAACTTTTTAAGTTATTTATAAATAGTATATTCACCACTTGCACAAATAGCAGGTGGTTCTTTTGGCATTTCCTGGTGTCTTAGAGTTCGATTTGATAAAAATTTTTTGTATACTTTCTTTGTTTTTTTCATTGCAAAATACGCAGGAAAAAATCCAATACTTGTAAAAGAGATAATTCCATATGGTGTTAGTCCCAGTGGGCTTTTGAAAACCTCTAGGAAATAAATGACTAAACTAAAAGCGACAACAATAAATAAACTGTATTTCAATTTAGAATAATGTTTCTTTAAGACATACAACAATGCTATCGCAAAAATTATTTGGAATACACCAATTAAAAAAATTGTATTATTTTTTTCAAAAACTATAAAACTCCATAGTAATGTTGAATCCCAAGCAACTAATCCAATAAAAGATATATGTTTTATACTTAAACGCTTAAATGGTTTAATTACTTCATTTTTTACAAATACAAATATCATATACGTTAAATATATAAATAATCCAACAGCGAATACACATAATGTTAGAAAAAAAAATTCTACTATAAGACAACATAGAATTGCAACTAATATCGTTTCTTTTGAACAAGAATACAAATATGAAAATGGAAAAATTATCCCCATAAAGATGATAAGACCTGATAGAAGATTTATTGTTAATATTAAAGAAGCTATTTTTGCCCAATTATCATTTTTATTTTTTTTAAAAAGATCTAATGCAAAAAATAGCGAAGAAATAAAAGTGGAATAAACAGCGAAATACATCAACATTTTAAAGTCATAGTTTGAAGTATTTTTACCACATTCATCAAAATCATCAATATTTTGATGGAATAATGTTAATGTTGAGATTCCCCAAGTAAGAATTATCACACATGCTATTATTTTTATCATTTACTTTTTAAAAGTGCTTGCCATAATTTTCATCAATTTTTTATAAATTTATTCACTCTCTCTCTGAAACATATTTCTCTCGCAAATATTCCTGTAAGATCTTGTCTCAACGTCCAATTCATTCTCATCAAATTCTTTTGGAAAATATCCAATGAAAACTTTTCTATTAAAATAATCTGGTCCAACACTTTCCATAAAAAATTCAACAGTACTCTTTTTCTTTTCTCTCATATATCCATCGTCTTCATAATAAATATCAAATAATCGCAAATTTCTTGGTAATCTCTTTACAGGTTGATTGAATTGTGTTTCAATGTAGTAATATTCTTTTTCATCTTTGGGATCATAATAATTCCCAATTGATAGAATTTGTAATCCATCAGGTAAATCGTCGATAGGATGATTGAACAATTTATCTAATTGTAAAATTCTCAATGTCTCAGGAAGATTTTCAAGTCTTTGATTAAAATTCATATTGAAGTCCAATTTAACAAGAGAATTTGGATATTTTTTGATTTCTTGGTTGAATGGGCAATCATAATAGAATCCAAGTACTTTTATTGAATCAGGTAATTCGTCAACTTTTTGATTGAATTCTCCACCCAAGTATAAAATTTCTAATTTTTTTGGGAGATTGTCCAATGGAAAATTGTAAAAACCTTTCAAATAAAGAACTATCAAATTATCTGGAAATTTTTCTATCTTTACATTGCCACCATAAGAAAGATGTTCAAGATTATTCGGTAAATTTACCAATGGAGCCTTGTAATGTCCTGAGAAATATAATTTCCTCAAATTTGAAGGATAAACACTAATTTTTTTTTGAAATTTTGAATAATTAGAAAAATTAATTTGAGTTATACTATTTGGTAAATTATCTATTGTTTGATTGAAATCTGGATTGATTGTTATCTCGGTTAAACTACTTGGAAGAAAATCAATTGGTTGGTTGAATTTTTGTCCCAATCTTAAATCATTTATTGAATTAGGCAAATTGTCCAGTGATTGGTTGTATTTATTACCTAAAACTAATTTTTTCAAACCATTTGGTAAATTGTCCAATGGATAATTGAAATCAGTATGTGAATCAAAAACCAATTCTTGTAAATTTTTAGGTAAACTTTCAATTCTTTGATTGAATGGATATCCTAGATATAATATTTTCAAATTATCAGGTAATTTATCCAATGGTTGGGTATAATTACAATGGACAAATTCCAATTCTTCCAATCCAGCTGGTAAATGTTCCAATGGTTGATTGAATGCCCCAGTTATTTTTAGATAATTCAATCCTCTTGGTAAATTATTCAATGGTTGATTGAATATAGCAGTAACTCTATATCCCTCAATGTGTAATTCTTTTAGATTTTCAGGTAAATTATCCAATTGTTGATTGAATTTTGCACCTAATCTTAAATAAATAAGTCCTCTTGGTAAATTATTCAAAGGTTGATTGAAATCGCTACTTAAACTTAAACGCTTTACACTTCTTGGTAAAAAATCAATAGTTTGATTAAATTTACCAACAAAAAATATGACTTCAATGTTATTGAAACTTGACAATACGTTTACACATTGGTTGAAATTATCACCAAAATTTATTTGTGAGTACTTACTCATTTTTTCTAACATTTCTTGTGTGAATTCTTCATCGAATTCTTTTTCAAACACCATACACTCATTGATAATAGTATAAGGTTTGTAATTTTTTTCTGGTCTTCCACCAAAATATGAAAATGAGCTTGCTTCTAATGTCCTATCCATTTTTTTATTTTGATAAGGTAGCTAAAAATAAAATCATTTTTTGTAATTGTAATTATAATTTGAAAAGAATGGGGTTACACCAATCATATCACTAATTTTTCGAACCTTTTTTCTTGGCTCCAAATCTATCGGTATTTTATCTATTTGTTTCATATACAACTTACCCCAATCACTATTCTTAACATACTTTGTTGAATATTCTTGACAAGCACTTTGAAAAGGGGTTTCACCATTTACATCTTCTTCATTTATGTAATTAGTAAGTGTAAATAAAAATTCCAACATTTCTACATTTTCTATTTTGTTGATAGAATAGTGAAAAACTGTTTTCCCAAGACAATTAACGAAATTAGCCATGACTTCCAATTCATCTCTTGTAAAATATTTTTTGAAAAACTCTATTTGGCTACTTTTACAAAAACAAGCCAAATGACCAAGTAAATTTTTATTTTCAAATAAAAAGTTTTCATCTAGTCCATATTTAACAATAACATCACCAAAATTATTTTTTAATGCATCTAAAAACTCATCTCTAAATTGATTGTAAAATTCATAGTACTTTATTTCTTCATTAGGATGAAATTTCTTATACAATTCTTGCACATACTTTTCTTCTTTATTATTATCCATTTTTTATAGAAAATGAAACTATTTATAAAATTATCAATTTTTTATCAATTGGAGATACCAAAATATAGCTGTATTTGTGTGTCACTTTTGAATGCTTGCCTGTAATGATCTTCATAACCTTTGATAAACTCTTCACGGTTAACTTGGTTGAAATCAGGAACTTGAAAATCAACGCCTGCTTTACCTTGATAATTTTGTTTGAATTGCATGTATTGTTGTATCCCTCCAGATGCTTTATCATAACCTTCCTTGTAGAATTTGTTATCCATTATAATATTATATATTATTATTTTTTTTAATATTTTTTCCCTGTTTTAGCACGCGTCCAATGACTTTGTGAAATAAATGTGCTAACTTTTTTATTATCATTATGGTGATACATTTGCCTAATTTTACACTCTATTTGTTCTCTAGAATATTTTGAACCTAATTGACTATTATATTTATTGAAATTTCTTCGAACATATTGTTCTTCCTTTTGGAAGTCGTCATTTGTACTTGAACAAGCTCCACCCATTTATTGTATTCAATATGTATTAGACTAATAACTTTAATATGTTTTGAAAACAAAAATTGATTTTATAATTGATTATTCTACATAAATATAAATGAACTTTATATTTGGATTTGCAGGGGGAGCAATTAGTTCCTATTTTTATCAAAGTAATCCAATCTCAAAAATTGGAGACTATTTTCAATATCCTAAAAGAATTATTGATGCTCGAGAAGAACCCTTCTTGAATGCTAGTATAATCGCTTTTTTATCAAAAAAAGTGAGCGAGGATAATCCTTATACTGTCAAAAAATACATTAATCTTTTTGGAAATTTTGAATTGAAAAATGTACCAGTGAAAGGATTAATCTACCGCGAATATTATTATGGATTGCTCACCTATTTTGGAATTCAACTTATTAGTGGTGAAGAACCAGATGGATTCGTTTGGGAAATTTATGGATCTTATTTTGAACAAAGATTGGATGAAATTTCTAAAATATTCCAATCTTGTTTCTTCAAACCAAATAATTACATAATATCTCTACCTGGGTATAAATACGACTGCGATTGGATGTTTAATCCAACATTTATTCCATATAAAACAAGTAAGAAAAATGAGGAAATAATAGATTTTGTTCTAACAAATAAATGTCACGGTATTTTATTGATTGGACCTAAAAATAGTGGGAAAACATTAATCGCAGGAAAAATATCCAATCGAATGAAATCTCCAATGTATGTAGCAAATAATTATCTTAAACCAGTAGATTTTTTTGATTCAATAAGATCTATACCTCCGAATTCAATCTTACTTATTAAAGATATTGATGAAATATTTATGGTTGGATTTCATCATGATAAAATAAATAAAGACACTATTATTGGAATATTTGATTTTATCAATGAAAATGTTATCGTTATTTTTACGTCTTCCAATCTAGAAGCATATGAATCAATCCCCTTTATTTTTGGACCAAATAGAATAAAACAGAAATTTATATTTTATAAAAAATCTATGTATAATTATGTCAAATAGTAATGTAGTTTTTAATGAAAATGTTAAAGTCTGCAAAAATTTAACTGTTGTTAAAAACTTCAATGTTTGTAACAAGATTGTTACAACAGATGAGAAAATAGAATTGAAAAAAGAAACACTGATACATGGAAAAACAACAGTATCAGGAAATTTGGCTACTTCACAAAATTTAGTAACTGTAAAAAATGCCAATATTGGTAACGATTTAATTGTATTAGGATCTGGAAGAATCAAAAATTCACTGGACGTTTTGGGAGACGCAACTGTCGCAACTCTTACAATCCAACCACCAACCAAATCATCTACGAGAGCAGTAGATAATCCAGTACTAAATGTTAATGGTGCTGCAAATTTTACTGGTGAAGTTAGTATTGATGGAAATCTTAATGTAAATTCAACTATCCCAACTATATTCAGTGTACTTCCAAAGTGCAAAGAAGTTCCAACTAAAAAAAATCAACTTGTAAATAAAGCTTATGTAGATGAGAATTTTACTGGAGCAACAGGTCCTACTGGTGCGACAGGCTCAACTGGAGCTAGAGGAGCAACTGGAGCTAGAGGATTAAGAGGATTTGCTGGTGCTACTGGAGCTACTGGCGCCACAGGCTCAACAGGAGCAGAAGGACCCGCATTATTTAATTTAGAAGTTTTGTCAGGCAATCCTTCTCTTACTTCGAATAGTATTAATAGTGGAGTAGGAGGTGCGGTCGTTAGAGTAATTGAAGAGTATTTCCCAGCATTTTTAACATTTCAAATTGAATATAGTACTATACCAACAAATGTTATAATTGGATTTGTAAATATAAATAATATTAATACATTCGCATTTTCAATACAATTTGATAACACAGGATTTATTAGCATAAATTACAATGGTGGTGGAGGAGTAGTTACCGCATTTACATATTCATCTGGAGATATATTTACTCTTGCATTATCTGATGATTATTGCTATTATTATCAAAATGGTAATTTATTCGCTACAGAAGCGAATACAAATGCCTTCCCGTCAGAAATTTATTATGGACAATTTTTCCTTGCGGATCCAAATATAGATATAAATTATATTGCTAATGGAATAGTCATTCCAGGACCAGGAGGAACTGTAGGAGTAACAGGAACTGATTACTCAGATTATTTATACTGGGATGATACAAGTGGAAGTTGGGAAGTTGGAACATCCAATGTTCACATAGGAAGTTTTGCAGGACAAACCAACCAAGGATCTAATGCTGTCGCCATCGGGTATATTGCTGGTAGTAACAATCAATCAGTATATTCTGTTGCTATTGGATATAGTTCTGGAACAAATTATCAAGGGACAAATGCTATAGCAATAGGTCCAAATACTGGAAACAGCTCACAGGGTAATGACGCGATTGCTATAGGTAATAGTGCGGGAATTACATCTCAGCGATTTCAAGCTATTGCAATAGGATATTTATGTGCGCAGAGTAATCAGAGGGAGAGAGCAATAGCTATTGGATATAATACTGGTGATAATGAACAAAAAGAAAATTGTATTGCTATTGGTAGCTCAGCGGGTAACACTTCACAACAACAAGGTAGTATAGCTATTGGATTAAATACTGCTACATTTGGTCAATCTTCAAATTCAATCGCTATTGGTATAAATTCTGGACAGAGTAATCAAGGTAATAGCTCTATATCAATAGGTATTGATTCAGCTAAATCATCACAGGGATCAAATGCAATCGCTATAGGTAACACAAGTGGTCAAAACAATCAAGGGTCTTATACAGTCGCGATAGGGAATAGTGCTGGCTTTGGAAGTCAAGGGGAATACAGTATTTCAATTGGTGATAGTTCTGGTCAGAATAATCAGGGATCTAATTCTATAGCATTTGGATCAAGGGCAGGAAATACTAGTCAAGGAGCACAATCAATATCAATTGGTTCAAATTGTGGATTTACTAATCAAGGACCACAATCAATCGCAATTGGTTTAAGTTCTGGAAGTACAAGTCAGGGAAATAGTTCTATTGCTATTGGAACTGTTGCAGCTGAAATTAATCAAGGTGTAAGAGCCATAGCAGTTGGTCCAAATGCAGGACAAAGTAACCAAAACCCAAATGCTATTTCAATTGGTTGGGAATCAGGGAAAATAAGTCAAGGTGAAAACTCAATCGCAATCGGTACTCAATCAGCATCAAATTCACAAAATTCTAATTCAATCGCGATTGGACTTAATTCTGGATATACCAATCAAAACTTTAGTGCTATCGCTATTGGTAATAGTTCTGGTTCTAGTAGTCAAGCACAGTATGCCGTCGCAATCGGTTTCTCAGCTGGTTATTCAAATCAAGGAAGCAATGGAGTTGCGATAGGTGATGAAGCAGGGTTCGAAACACAAGGTGTAAATGGTATAGCGATAGGTTATCAAGCAGCAAATTTAAATCAAGCTACAAATGCAATCGCAATTGGCGCTGGAGCAGGGTATGAAGCTCAAAATCAATGTGCGATTGCAGTGGGTATTAATGCTGGGTATGTAAATCAAAGTTCAAATTCAATCGCCTTAGGTTCTAATGCTGGAACTAGCAATCAAGGTTCAAATTCGATTGCAATAGGAATTAGTGCTGGAACTAGTAGTCAGGGTGTTAACTCGGTAGCGATAGGGAATAGTTCAGGTGAATCTAATCAAAATAGTGCAACAGTTGCAATTGGAGCACAAGCAGGGCAGTGCAATCAGGGTATTAGTGCAGTTGCGATTGGTAATAATGCAGGAAATAACATACAAAATGATAATTCAGTCGCAATAGGATATGGTGCAGGTAATTATAATCAAGGTTCAAACTCAATTGCATTTGGATTGAACTCTGGTTTTAATAATCAGGGTATAGATTCAATCGCAATTGGATATAATGCTGGTTCTAATGCACAAGGTGTGGATGCCATTGCAATAGGTACAAATGCTGGGCAAACTTCACAAGGGTCTAATTCAATTGCTATCGGGAATGAAGCTGGTGTAACTGGACAAGCTGCAAATAGTATTATATTAAATGCGTCAGGGTTAGCAGTTAGCCCAGGAAATGACGGATTTTACGTGGCTCCCATTAGAGAAATTATTGGATCAACTGGTTCTGGATATTTATTTTATGATGAGACAACGAATGAAGTGTTTTTTGATGGGTCTTCTCTTGGAGGTCCAACTGGTGCTACTGGCGCTACTGGAGCTACTGGTGTTACCGGTGCTACCGGTGCACCAGGAAGTGCTAGCAACACCGGCGCTACAGGTGTTACTGGAGCAACTGGTGCTACTGGTGTCACAGGCGCTACTGGAGCACCAGGAAGTGCTAGCAACACCGGTGCAACTGGTGAAACTGGCGCAACAGGCGCTACTGGAGCTACTGGATTTGATGGAGACACAGGAGCTACTGGAGCTACTGGCACCGCAGGCGTAACTGGAGCAACTGGTGCTACTGGTGTCACAGGCGCTACCGGTGCACCTGGAAGTGCTAGCAACACTGGTGCTACTGGTGAAACTGGCGCAACTGGCGCTACTGGTGCTACTGGATTTGATGGAGACACAGGAGCTACCGGCGCTACTGGCACCGCAGGCGTAACTGGAGTAACTGGTGCTACTGGAGCACCAGGAAGTGCTAGCAACACTGGAGCTACTGGTGAAACTGGCGCAACAGGCGCTACTGGGTTTGATGGAGACACAGGAGCTACAGGAGCTACTGGTGTTACTGGAGCAACTGGAGTTACTGGTGCTACCGGAGCACCGGGAAGTGCTAGCAACACAGGTGCTACTGGTGAAACTGGCGCCACAGGCGCTACTGGGTTTGATGGAGACACAGGAGCTACAGGAGCTACTGGCACCGCAGGCGTAACTGGAGCAACTGGAGTAACTGGTGCTACTGGCGCTACTGGAGCACCGGGAAGTGCTAGCAACACTGGTTCTACTGGCGCAACAGGCGCTACTGGAGCTACTGGATTTGATGGAGACACAGGAGCTACAGGAGCTACAGGCACAATAGGCGCCACTGGCGCTACAGGCGCAACAGGGACAACCATTACAGCTGGAACAACTCCAAGTTCTTCTGCTCAACAATTAGTATTTTATGGTGTAGACAGTGGTGTAACTGGTTTCTATTATTACAATACTGCTAAAACTTTCGTTATTGATCATCCTACGAATGAGAACAAGTACCTAGTTCATGCTTGTTTAGAAGGACCGGAAGTGGGTATCTATTATCGAGGAAAAGCAACTATTACAAATCACACGAATGTTGAGATTGAATTGCCAAATTATGTAAAACATATTGGTAAAAATTTTACTATACAATTAACTAAAATATATTCTGGACAATTATCAAGTTCTCCTCTTGAAACAACTGAAATTGTTGATGGAAAATTTACTGTATATGGTCCTAATTGTAGTTTTTATTGGATGGTTCAAGCAGAAAGAGACATTATTGAAGTTGAACCTGATAAAAAGCAGTATCAATTGAGAGGTGACGGTCCATATACATATATAACCAAAAAATAAAATATAAGTTCAACTTCTTATTCTTTTTTACAATAAAATATAATGAAAATTTTATTTTATGCAACTTATCCTACAATTGGAACTGGATACAGTCGAATAGGAAATATTCTCTCTAACTATTTAGCTGAGCAAAATCACGATGTTTATTATTTTGGAATATCTAATTTCAAAAATTCATCTGTTGTTGAACGTTATATTCATCCAAATATAAAGTTGATTGATGCTCTTGTTGAAGAACAAAAAAGAGACTCAAGTGAACTATATGGAGTAAATGTTATTATAGATGCCATAAAACAAATCCAGCCAGATATCGTATTTTTATACAATGATATTATTGTAATAAGTAGAATATTTAATAATTTTATTGATAGCAAATTGAATATAAATTTTAAGACAATCGTTTACCTAGATCTAGTTTATGAATTCGAGAAAATAGAGTTAATAAGACATATTGATAAAAATGCAGATCTAATGTTAGTTTTTAGTGATTGTTGGAAAAAAAATTTAATAGAATGTGGAATTAACACTAATAAGATTGACATTTTACCGCATGGATTTGATGATAATAAATTTTATACAATAGATAAACAATATTGCCGTAAGAAATTCAACTTCGCAAAAGATGATTTTATAATCTTAAATACTAATCGCAACTCTTATAGAAAATCCATTGATAAAACAATTGACGCTTTCCTTCAATTTTTGAAAATAAAAGGAGGAGATAAGAGGATAAAGCTATTTTTAAATATGCTTTGTACAGATCATCATAAGGACGAAGGATATGATATAATTAATTTAATTAAAATAGGCTGCATAAAATATGATTTAAATTATGAATATGTGATTTCTAACCACATTTACAAAAATCCAAGCAACCATAATTCTTACAGTGATGAAATGTTAAATTATCTTTATAATGCAACGGATATTGGAATAAATACTTGCGTTGGAGAAGGTTTTGGTCTTTGTAATTTGGAACACGCAGGGGTGGGAAAGCCACAGATAATTAGTAATGTTGGAGCATTGGGAGACATTTTCAATAATGAATACTCAACCTTGATTGAACCAGTAACTGAGATATATATTACTAATAGTATCGATTTTCACGGTGGTTTCCTAAAAATATGTAGATCATTGGATTATATGCAAGCTATGGTAAAATATTTTGATGATAGAGAACTTATAGAGAAACATGGTGGTCTAGCAAAGGAAAAAATTGTTGAAAAATATGATTGGAAAAAAATTTTAGAATCATTGAACAATATTATACTCAATGTTTTTGAAAAATTAGAACTTACAAGAAATAAAATTAAAAGAAAATTGGATTTTCTTACTGTTTATAACTATGATAGAAAAATAAGATTAGGTAATGAGGGGGATGGAGGATATGTCATTGGAGAAATAGATGATCTCTATGATTGCTATATTTCTTGTGGTATTGCTAATGAAGAAAGTTTTTCAAGAGATTTCATAAAAAAATATTATTTGGATAGAACTAATTCATTTGGTTTCGATGGAACAATAGAAAATTATCCAACAAATTATACAAATGATATCACATTTATTAATAAAAATATAAATTGTTTTAATGATGACAAAAATGATAATCTGGATAGATTAATACAAGGAAATAAACTTATATTTCTTAAGATGGATATTGAAGGGGGAGAATATAATTGGATATTAGGATTGGATGATAAACAACTAGATAATTTTAAACAGATTGTGATAGAATTTCATGGTTTGGGGGATAATTCCTATAATTGTTCTTTCGAAAAGAAAATTGAATGTTTGGAAAAATTATCAAGAGTTTTCTATCTAATACATGCTCACGCTAATAACTATGATAGAATTTTTAATAATTTGCCGAGAGTATTTGAGTTAACATACATCAATAAAAAATATTTCAACTGCATACCTTATTTAAATAAAACTGCGTTACCAATTAAAAATCTTGACTTCCCAAACTGTGAAAGTAAAAAAGAAATAATTTTAGATTTCCCCCCTTTTACAAATAAATAAAACAACCCCAAAATAAAAGTGCGTTTAATGATTTTTTTACTTGATTTTATAAAAACGCACTCAATCCTACCGGTATCCTCAACAATTATTGTAAAAAATTAAATATATTTAGACAAAATTATTTTCTTTGTTAATTTATAAAATGCAGATTTTCGTTAAGACGCTTACAGGAAAAACTATCACCTTAGAAGTTGAGAGTGGCGATACTATAACCGCGATTAAAGCCAAGATACAAGACAAGGAGGGCATCCCTCCTGAACAGCAAAGACTCATATTTGCTGGAAAACAATTGGAGGATGAAAGAACTTTAGCAGATTACAATGTGCAAAAAGAGTCGACCCTCCATCTTGTGCTCAGACTTAGGGGAGGGAAAAAATGAATTTTAATTTAATAATTCGTTTAACACAAAAATGAATTATTTAATAATAATTGCTATACTATTTTTATTAAATATTTATTTGATTTTTATATATCCAGATGACGTACCGCCTAGATTCTACAGGAAAAATGGCTACAAAACTCTTTGTCCAAGAGGATATTATTGTTCTTTGCAAAACATCGATAAACCAATAGAGTGCCCATTAGGATCATATTGTCCACATCAAGGAATGAATTATTGGATAAAATGTTCAAGAGGATTTTATTGCCCAAAAACAGGTTTAATTAATTCGGAACCTTGTCCTAAAGGAACTTATTGTCCAGAGTATGGATTAATGCAGCCAGTCCTATGCGAGATTGGACATTATTGCCCAAATGAAAAAATGAGCGATCCATTTTTATGTCCAATTGGACATTATTGTATTAGGGGCACCATCGAACCAAGAATTTGCCCCATAGGATATTATTGTCCTAGAGAAAAATTAATCAATCCAGTTATATGCCCATATGAGGCGTATTGCCCAGAAGAGGGGATGACTAAATATTATCAATGCCCGCCAGGATACGAATGCAAAGTAGGAACAGGAAAAATTAGTTTGAAAAAAGATTTGTGAAAAAATTATAATTTATCTATAAAATAGTTAAATAGTTAAAATTAAGTACATCTTTTATTGAATACTGGACATAATGAGATACAATAATTTCTCTGTGCTTTTGTCAAATATTTAAATGTGTTAGGTGGTACATTTTTACAATTGGAAACAGTATCTTTTGGACATCCTTGATAACATAAACCAGTTGTCACAGTCCTTGGACTTGGTGACCCCAATACAAAATCCTCAATTTTACTATCACCAACATCAACATCATCTCCAAAATCTTGATCATCTAAAAGTTCATCTTCATTTGTAAAATCTTCATTATAATTAGTCAATTCTTCATTTTGATCAAGGGGTAAATCATTAACAAAGCCTTCTATGGTTGGCTCGTTCAAAGGAAAACTAGCAACGGATGCTACAAAAAATAAGGAAACTAAAGCTAAAACAGGGCTCTTATTCATTTATATAATTATAAGATAAAATAATTTAAGAAATTTAACCTACAATTGGATAATAAAATATGTAAATAATCCTTTTTGACGACATTCATCTCCATCATTATATTCTATTACTTTTTCGATAAATCCTATTTTTTTACTTGATAAAAAATTCCTTAATTTATTAATTTTTTCAGGAATACACGCAATATATTTACAAAATCTACAATTAGGATTATAATTTGTCTTAAGATCTTGATTATATTTACAATTAACTTTCGTGTTATAAGCTATAATAATTATAGTATTTTTTTTAGCATCGATATTTTTTTCTATTACTTTAATTTCCACATCTGGGTTTTCAATCCAAATAAAATAAGTATCAATGTCTTCTTTTTCATATTTAACTTTTTCAATATCTCCACATATAAAATTCATGTTATACCTTTCTTTTTGCTTTGCAAATCTTTCTCGCTTAAAACTTATGCCTTTTATAGAAATTGGATTAAATTTTTTCTTTATATAAACAGCAATATCACCTGATCCACAACCCAAGTCGTAAATTTTTTTATTCCTAAAAAAACCGCTTAATTCATCTAATGGTGAAAATGGACCTCTATTTGGAACCTTTTCAACAAACAATAATTCTCCTTCCATTAAATTCATTAATATAAAAAAAATGATTTTTTAATATACTAGATTTCAAACAATAAAATGAAGCTACTTCTCTTATTTTTTATCATTGGTTTTGCAAGTGCTATCAAGCTAAACCAATACCTGGATGCATCGTGCACAAATTTATTCCAAACTTACTATTTCAATCTTAATGATTGCTTCTCTGCTGGTAATGGAGCGAACGCTATGAATTATACATTTTGCAACGGCACATATTTTCAGGCTTCTATTTATGGTAGTACAACTTGTACAGGAAATCCAGTTCTAACAATGTCTGGTAATCCTGGAATTTGTTCTTCTTTGGATAGAAGATTGATTTATTGTAACGAAAATGCACCACAACCTTTAATTATTAAGTCAAGCTCGTCTTCTTTATATGTAAATCAAGGATTTTTATTTTTGATTTTGATTTTTATATTGTGATTTGAATCATCAAAAAATTGATTTATTTTGAAATTATTTATAAAAACTTAAAATGTATCATATTTATGATGGCACAAAAATGGAATTTTTTGATTATTTTAATGATCAATTAACGGATGAATTATATGAAGTAATGAAAAACGTGGAAGAAATCGAATTTGGAAGAGAATTTAACCAACCAATCAATTTCCCCAATTTACCAAACATCACATATCTTGGTTTTGGTTTTGAATTCAATCAACCAATTGATTTTAGAAATTTAACGGGACTTAAATATATCTCTTTTGGAGCCCTATTTAACCAATCTGATACTGAAAAGCGCTTAAATCGCTTAAGATAAAAATGATGTTATTTAAGCTCTTTTCTGTCACCGCTGTATCTCAGCGGGTGTTCAATAGAACACTACTCTAAAACTAGATGTTTTAATAGAATATTTCTTGCTCCATTAATATCTCTATCAATGTTAAGTCCACAACTATTACATTT